>JACLAC010025420.1_pt1 | contig 24115 bp, 29 predicted proteins | sample 8027881 | NCBI WGS metagenome assembly JACLAC01 (sample SAMN15725517, study PRJNA655200) | protist metagenome | isolation source: fluorescence activated cell sorting (FACS) single amplified genomes of... | place: Spain: Blaines Bay Microbial Observatory, Mediterranean Sea | collected 2016-01-19 | reverse complement strand
TGTCCCAATATTGTATGGGTTGATCTATGTGTACCGCGAAAATCATTGGATCTTACTCGCAACCTGGCTTCTCTATGTATTAGCCTGCCTGACCGACTATTGGGACGGAGTTCTGGCTCGATTTCAAAACAATACCAGTCGATTAGGTAAACTTCTTGATCCGGTAGCTGATAAAATTTTATTGGCTTCACTCATGATCGCCCTTGTGGAAGTGGATCGCGCGCCAGGTACTTTGGTGACTCTGATCTTAATGAGAGAGCTTGCCATAACAGGTCTAAGGTCTGTTTCAGCTTCGGAGGGGAGAGTCATTTCAGCGAACTCTGGAGGGAAATTAAAAACTTTTTCCCAAATGTTTGCAGTTGGATTTTTGATGATTCACTATCCAACCTTATGGCTTCCCTGCCATGAGATTGGTATCGGGTTACTTTGGTTTTCTACTGGGGTGACTTTATGGACGGGTTGGCAATACTTTCGTGAGTTTTACTTCGAAAAAAATTAGTCCACATTTTGGAATTTCTTTTAGATTGATCTATGACCACCATACTTTCTGTTAGAAAAAACAATCGTGTCGTGATGGCTGGAGATGGACAGGTTTCAATGGGAAATACTGTTACTAAAGCCTCAGCCAGAAAAATTCGCAGGACTTTTGATGGTAAAGTCATCGCAGGATTTGCTGGTTCTACCGCTGATGCGTTTACGCTTTTTGAAAAATTTGATGAGAAGTTGGAGCAATACAACGGGCGCCTCATACGGTCTGCGGTTGAATTGGCGAAGGAGTGGCGTACGAACAAAATGCTGAGAAGTTTAGAAGCTTTGCTAGCAGTGTGTAGCGAAGAAGCATCTCTCATCATTTCAGGTAATGGAGATGTTATCGAACCTGACGATGGCTTGATTGGAATTGGTTCAGGTGGAATGTATGCACTATCTGCAGCACGAGCACTCATTGATACGGACATAGAGGCAAGGGAGATCACAGAAAAATCCATGCAAATTGCTGCTGACATTTGCATCTACACCAACAGCCAAATTCAATTTGAAGAAATTGAGATCTAATCACCAACACCAATAGTTTTCATGGAAATTCAACTACCTGAACACAACCAGACACCTCACGAAATCGTGCAGGCTCTAGATTCATATATAATAGGCCAAACTGATGCTAAAAAGGCTGTTGCGGTTGCCCTGAGAAACCGATGGCGTAGAATGCAGCTTCCGGATGATATTAAGGACGAAATCCTACCCAAAAACATAATCATGATTGGTGCAACTGGTGTTGGAAAGACCGAGATCGCCAGACGGATTGCTAAGCTAGTCAATGCACCTTTTCTCAAAGTTGAAGCATCAAAATTTACTGAGGTTGGCTATGTTGGTAGAGATGTTGAGTCAATCATTCGGGACCTTACAGAGTCAGCCATTGGCATGGTGAAGCAAGAGCACATGCATCGAAAAACCGAAGAAGCAGCAATGCTTGCTGAGGATCGCTTGTTGGATCTTTTATTACCTAATCCCCAGAAAGATGAATCAACCGTACCCGTAAACCATGGTACGAGAGAAAAGTTTCGTCAAAAACTTCGTGATGGTTTGCTGGATCAAAAACAGATTGATTTGGAAGTTGCAGAGCGGGGAAATACTCCGATGCTTGAATTCATGCCAGTGTCGATGAATGACAACATGGATATGAACATCCGAGACATGCTCTCGAATTTCATGCCCAAGCGAAGGAAACGTAGAAAAACCAAAATTGTTGAAGCACGAAACATTCTTCAGCAGGAAGAAGTAGGGAAATTGATTGATATGGATGAGGTTTCGAGAGAGGCTGTTTCAAGGGTGGAACAAACTGGGATAGTTTTTCTTGATGAAATTGACAAAGTCGCTAGTCGAAGAGGCGCTACCCAGGGACCTGATGTGTCCCGTGAAGGTGTTCAAAGAGATCTATTACCAATCGTAGAAGGTTCCACCATCAATACGAAATATGGTCCTGTTCGTACTGAACACATTTTGTTCATTGCAGCTGGGGCTTTTCATCTAGCAAAACCATCGGATTTGATTCCCGAACTGCAAGGTAGATTCCCCATTCGTGTGGAACTGAAGGCATTGAGCGAAGAAGATTTTGTAAAAATACTAACAGAACCCCGGAATGCTCTGATCAAACAATACACAATGCTGATGCAAACTGAAGAAGTCGAACTGGAATTCTCAGATGATTCAATTCGTGAAATTGCACGAATTGCCTGCGCTATTAATGCAGAATCAGAAAATATTGGTGCTAGAAGACTACATACGATTATGGAGCAATTGCTCGAGGAAATAAGCTTCGAAGCACCTAAACTATGTGGTCATACAATTAAAATCACCCCAGAATATATACAAGGTAGGGTTTCAAGTTTACTGAAAAATCAAGACCTTAGTCGTTACATCCTTTAGATTCATTTCTTGCAAAGCCATATGGACATGTCATTATAGATTCATTATTAAGATTTCGGGTCGTACAAAAATGCAACTTACAATTGATAACTTACGTCCTAACTAATTCCATACCTTAAAAGCTTTTTTCTGTGGATTATCCTACCCTGCTGCTCTACCTAGAAAATCAGTTGAAGTGGCTGCAGAAAAAAGATTGTCACTACCTAAACCAAGAATCGCTTCCAAAAGTTGAACTGTGCGAGTTAATTGATGGGTTGTACGAGTTGGTGCCCCACAAGTCCGGTGATTCAGGGAAAGAATTAAATTTCGCGGAGCTAAGCAAATCAGAAAAAAACGCTGTAAGTTTACAAAATCTGAAGCAGGAATTAGCAATCTCCTGCGCTCAAGCACGTGAAGAAGTAAACAACACCAGTGACCTTGATTCCTGCCCACCTTCCTCAAAAGTACCTGTTTTCAGAGAACCCGAATCGATTGAAAGAGTTCACAATGAGCTTCGGGATCAGTCAAAAGTTGAAACACTTTATGAGCTTTGTCAGCAGAACTCAGAGTGTCAACGCTGCACACTTGGACCAACAAGGAATCAATTCGTTTTTGGTTCAGGTAACAATGGGAGCTTGCTGTTGTTCGTAGGCGAGGGACCTGGAGCCGATGAAGACAGACTTGGCCTTCCTTTTGTGGGAAAAGCCGGCAAGCTATTAGATCGAATGATCGATGTGATTGGATTGGTTCGTGAAGATGTTTATGTGACAAATGTTGTAAAATGCCGACCACCTAACAATAGGAACCCAACATCAGACGAAATTGCTCAATGTATAGGGATTCTTGAACGCCAGATAGAATTGGTAAACCCCAGATTGATCATTACCCTCGGTAATGTACCAACTCAAGCCCTGCTGCCTGGCAGCCCTGGAATCACAAAATCGCGAGGAAACCTAAAAAAATATCGTGATTGGGATATCCTGCCGACTTTCCACCCTTCTTACCTACTCAGAAATCCAAACGCAATGCACGAGGCTTGGCAAGATTTCCAAAAAATCTCTGAATACGTTTTCCCTCATTGATTAACCAAGCACATGATTGATCTCCTACCAGTCAAAGGTACTCGCGATTTTTACCCTCCACAGTTGCGACTCCGCAATTGGCTTTTCAGCGCATGGCGCAAGTCAGCGCAGCAAGCTGGTTTTGAAGAATATGATTCCTGTGTTTTAGAGCATGAAGCCTTGTATATCCGGAAAGCAGGGGATGAGATTAGTCAGCAACTTTACAACTTTGAAGATAACAGTACTCGCAAATTGAGTCTACGCCCAGAGATGACACCATCTTTAGCAAGAATGATTCTACAGAAGCAGAAAACTCTCAGTTACCCAGTAAGATGGTTTTCAATACCCCAATGCTTTCGCTACGAAAGGATGACTCGGGGCAGGAAACGTGAGCACTACCAATGGAATCTGGACGTCATCGGAGAACCCACGATTCTTGCTGAATTGGAAATCATCAGCACGCTCATTCGATCCTTGAATGAACTGGGCCTAGACTCGCAAGATTTTCGAATCTTCATCAATGACCGGCGCATACTCAATGCCATACTAGAACAACTAAATGTACCTCAGAATCTGCAAAACTCTGTGCTCGTTATTCTGGATAAAAGAGATAAATTACCTGTCGATGTGCTGTGCTCTGAACTATCAAATAAGGGACTTAACAACAAACAGACGACTAAACTGATTCAATTTCTTGAATTGCCTGATTTTGAGGCTGTCGCGGAGCGACTGGAAAATCAGGATGTCCTCAATGAATTGAAGAATATCCTGGATCAATTTCAGAAAATAGGATTGGGGACTTACCTACAGTTCGATATCTCTATTGTCAGAGGGTTGTCTTACTACACCGGGACGGTCTTCGAAGTGAACACTCTTAACAAATCTTCACGTGCGATTAGTGGGGGAGGTCGCTACGACTCCCTGCTCTCAGCCTACGGGGGACCCGTCATTCCAGCAGTTGGATTTGGTTTTGGAGATGTTGTCATTTTGGAGATTCTAGAAGAAGAAAAAAAACTCCCAGACTTAAAACAGGTACTGGATTTGGTTATCTTTGCTCTAGATTCCAAACAAGATGAAATTGCGATGCGCCTAGCTCATCAACTTAGAAATGCTGGACTCAGTGTTCAAGCCCAATTCGGGCCTATGAAAATGCAAAAGGCTCTGCAACAAGCTAATAACCTTGGGGTAGCTTTTGCAATGTTTTGTTTTCCAGATGAACTAGACAGAGATGAAGTCGTGATCCGAGACCTTAATAATCGTGAGCAGAAAGCTCACTCCTTGGCAAAAATCACCGATCTCTCATGGATGGGGAATGCCTGATGAAACTCCGGTATTCCGCATTCATCATTGCTGTTTTGCTTGCAATCGATCTCGTTTCAAAAATTTGGATCAGAGCAAACATTCCCCTGTATGAATTGACAACATTAATACCTAATTTTATTGACCTGACCCACGTGCAGAATCGTGGGGTCAGTTTCAGTTTTCTCTCAGATTTAAATGATTCGATTCGGCTACCTCTGCTGATTGGAGTTTCCGTCTTGGCGACAACTGGAATGATCTTTTATCAACTGCGCTATTGGCTTGAGCTCGATGAATGGACCAAGTATGGACTCACTTGGATTTTACCGGGGGCAATGGGCAATCTTGTTGATAGAGCTTGGTTCGGGCACGTCACAGACTTTTTCCATTTTCGATGGTTTGAGTTTAGTTTTTTTGTCAACAACTTCGCTGACATCTTTATCAGCTTCGGAGTTGTGTGTTTTATTGCCTCATCCTTGGTCTCTTTTCGATCCGTAAAAGCATAGAAAAAACTTGCACTCCAAAAACACAGATCATATTCTTTTTGTTTTTTCGATGGGCGCTTAGCTCAGCTGGGAGAGCGACGGTCTTACAAACCGTAGGTCACAAGTTCGATCCTTGTAGCGCCCACCACTCCCAATGAAAAAAGCTCCCTTCCGTTACGGGGTCGTAGTTCAGTTGGTCAGAACGCTGGCCTGTCACGCCAGAGGTCGCGGGTTCGAGCCCCGTCGACCCCGCCACAGAAAAAATTGGTCAATTCAAAGCCTTCCCAGCTGATCTCGTTAAGACTGATTTTGTTCCCCCACCAAATGTCTAAATTAGATCCAGCGCACTCCTTGGCCGGGCAACATCTAACCCAAAAACTACCTACTGAAAGGAAGCTATGCTCGTTGTTACCACGATTGAAATCACCAAAGGGTTCCAGACTTGGAAAGACATGGTCAAAGCAAGCGGTGAAAAAATGAAGGAATATGGAATGACTATGGTTTTTGCTGGACCCCAAGCCGATGATGAAACCAAATTACATGCAGTCATTCGTTTTGATTCGATGGAAGCCCTAAAGAAGTTCCAGGCAGATGAAGAACTTACTCAAAGAAGAATTGAAGCAGGAGTGAAGGTCGAGACAGGGACATTCACAATTGTTTCAGACGAATCCCTTCTAAATTATCCGACGACAATCAGTCAGCACGAATAAGAAGCAGAAACACTGGAAAAACTGCCATTCAGTCTATGCGGGGGTGGTCCAAAGCCACCCCGTATTCAGCCTTGGCGATCGCTATCATTCGCTCTAAACTATTCCCGCCAAATCCTTAGAACCCAGCTTGCCTGATCGGAAGCCATCACGCGCACGAGATTGAGCTAGTGATTTTGCCTTGGAAAATTTCTCCCCCCCCGCCAAAAATAGCGACAAGTGTCTCGCTATGCTACCTTAATAAAAATCTCCCCGTAAGTGGGAACCAGATATACTTACATCCACTGCAACTTGATTTTGTGCTCCACCCACCTTGCTTTCGCCCTAAATAGGAGAAGCATCGATGCCCACTTCAGTTTAGTTGGTCGATCTAGATCCAGACTTCTTCAGTAGTCCATCGCGCAGCCAGTGGCTTCGTGAATATCGCTTCGCTCTACCTTGGACACAGGCCTAGTTGGCCGATGCTTGTGGTGTTTCTCGTAGTACCGTGGTGCGCTGGGAAAACGATCAAGTACCCGTACCCAAGTCAGCCGTGATGGTGGTATTTCTCGCTATTGTCATTAGTGACAGTGGTGACAGTAACCTGCAAATGATGACCTGGCCGGAACGAGAGCGTGATCGCTGGCGGCGATTCCTGAGTACCAAGAATCATCCAGTGGACATGATGGCTTTTGCGGAGCTCCGCTGGCTCTTGGATGTTCCTGATCCGGTGAAGCCTACGAAAGAAGAGATGAAGCGGAAGTATAAACGGCAAGCGCGATACGAAAGGGAAAAGGAAAGACGTTACTTGTGATGGCTCTAGAAGCACTCTGCCGCCTACCTGTTTACACCTGCACTCACTAGCGTTATGTACGTAAGCCCGATTGAAGACAAGAGGGTTCGGTCGATGCATTTCTTTTGGTATACTCCTGCATTTTTACAAGTAAGTGGGTAAGAAAAAAGTTGTGCTAAAAGGTCGAATGATTCAATTTATCGTCTGTATCGAGTTGTCACTTCTTTAGTTTGCAAATGTTTTTGCAACTACGGATGTCTATGTGTCTGTGGGAACCGCTGAAGCACGATACAGTGAATCGATTGATGGTCAAAATGCGGATATGACTGGCACTGAGCAGTCTCTATCCATCAGGAGTCTCAATTCTATTGGAAGCATCGATCTTGGGTTGGATGTAGGAACACTGAAACTCGATGGACCAAGCAAGGCACATCAAGTAGATTTTGATGGTAATTACATCAATTTTATCTCTGGAGTGAGTTTCAGCCTATATCCCAGTTGGATTGAGTACTATCTGGATATTGGCTATCGGCTAGGATTGGGGAAACTGAAAGTTAAGCGCTTCCAGTCCACTTACACTTTCAACGCCCAAATGAATGAGAGTTCATTTAACAAGTTAGACAATAAACGAATTCACGGAATCATTTTTAAAGCAGGAATCAAGTTGATTGCATCTGCTGGCTATTTGATTGGGGTTAATTATGAAAGCAAGGGCAAGTTAGTGGACCAAAGCAGTCTATCAATGCGTCCTAGAGTTCATTCGTCTAACTCAGTTACTCTCTCCTTGGGATACAGATTCGGAGGAAACAATGTTGCGTCATCTACAAGTACCCCGGCTGGCTCAAAAAACTATAACAATCCGTGTCGATTATTTGGTGCGTGTAATTAGTTTACTGCTATTGATTGGAATATTAACCAGTTGTGTTCCAGAAGAAGATGCTGTGTAATCAAGCTCAAGTGGTGGTGGTGCCAGTTTAGGGGATTCTCGGATTTTGTGGGGTTCCAGCACTTCGAATACTGTGACATTTAGTACACCATTCACAGAAACTCCTAACATCACTATTACAGCAAGATCCCGAAATTGTGTACATACATCTTTACCTGTATATGTAGCTATCGATGTACCAGATAACGGATCCTTAACCTGGTTTCGGGTGAAGAATTGTTCTGGTTATTTCGATTGGATGGCAATCGGGAAGTGATATTGATCTTGTCCCGTACCGTCGATCTTTAAAGAGATTACCGGATTCGTAGTCCGCTGTGCTATATGAAACAAAAAGAGATATCCTCAGCAATAATTAAACACCAAAATCATTTTGTACTACAGTTGCGCGATTTTGACAAAAACATTGATTTCCCGGGACACTGGGGACTATTTAGGGGGCATCTTGAAGATAAGGAAGATAGTTTTACTGCGTTGAAACGAGAACCTTTTGAAGAGCTCGAATTTTTAACAACCAATGCCAAATTAATTGGTACTATTACTATCTTGGAAAACATAACCCACTTATTTTTGGTGCCGTGGTGCGGAGAAGTATCATCATTCTCCCAACATGAAGGCATCGATTTGGGAGTTATTACTCTAGAGAAAGTGTTGACTGGTCATATATTTTCACCCGAATTTCAAAAAACTTTCCCTGTTGCGCCAGGGTGTTTGGCTTGCTTTCGCTTGTACCTTGAAAAAAGAAAGATTTTAGATCATAGGATTATAAATCCACCGTTCTAGTTTATTAATTCCGCTTATTTACTAGGTTTAATTTGGATAAGGGGAGGTTTTAGCCTAAGATACCGGAAAAATGTTTTCTCTTAAGGCCAAGTACATCACCAATAAAATCTTCAGCGCTGACGGCTACGACTATGGTTTTCTGAAGGTTCTAGCGGCACGGGTGCTGGCTAACTGAAAACGGCTGCCGGAGTCCTATTTATAGTTTGGCGGGCTGGTCTGTCAGGATGGGCGGGCTATTGGCGCCTGCGGCAGTTACGCCGCCTTGGTCGCTGAAATTGATAATCGAATACGTTTTTAAAACATTTTGTTATTCTTCGCAATGTCGAGTGCCTAGGCTTGCTCGGTTCACAGATAGGCGCTGGTGGCTGCTACGCTGGCTTGACCCAGTAACTTCTACAATGCAACAACGCCCTATGCGGATTCATAATTTTCATCAGCTCTCAGAATTTAGTTCTGGAGCCACCACATAATCTCCAGTGACTGCATCCCAGCGACACCAACCCTAATTATCTTTACTCAACATAGTCTGAATGCGTTTTGAGTCCACTCCACGGAAACGTGATGTCGTTTTCTGTTGTAGCCTAAGCGGTGGTGGCTCCGCACCAAACCAGACCTTACAAACTAGTCTATCCTTCCCAGTCCACCAGATTCTTAAATTGGGATGTCGTTGACGAACACAATAATCTGCAGCTTGGCGCAGTTCGTCTGAATCTGGAAGCCAGTCTTGTGGCATCTGCCATTCATCACCAGGCACACAATGATCGACCCAATCAATTACTGATTGAATCAGTCGCTCAGCTTCTTCACTGAGATTGCTAGCTGGCTCTAATGATTCCGTTGTTAAAGCAATCCGCGTAGTCGACTGTCCCATATCCAGAGTCCTTAACGCAGAATCCGCAGAATCAAACTCAAAAGACCAATTTCGGCTATTGTGCGTATTGTGCGTAAACTGCGTAGTAGGCTCTGGATTCCAATTAACCAATTCACGCCAACTCATGTAGCCCTCTTGATCAACAATGGATTAACCAAAATAAGTCAGTAATCCAAGCCATACTACTCGGATATATTTTCAAAATTTTCAGAGTTGATATTATTAATCTCCAAGACTGTAGGAAACTAGCGCTTTAATATGCTGGTAGGTGAGTGTCATTGAAATTGTCCTCTGCTCCAATCAAAACAAGTAGATATGGTTCACCTAGCAGTTCCCATTGAGAGGCTAATTTTATTATTCCTCAGCTTTTTTCTTTTCCGGGGATAATTGTTCACCTGTTTTGAGGATTTGATGTCCTTTAACCTTCGTAGCTTGTGCTGCGTCATTGAACAAAATATTATTCATCCGCTTGAGAGATTCTTGATGCATCTCCCATTCAGCCGCGCCTAGTTCTTCTCTGGGCAGGGTTGGCCTGTCAAAATTATTAAATACATCTTGACCACGAACCAGCGCGGCAAAAGTGCGTCCACCTTTTTGTTTGACTTGAGTAGGGATAAAACGCATCGCAAAACCAATTCTTGGAATGTCAGTAGGGTTAGGTTTTGATCCATGGAAAATACGGACATGATGAAGGCTCATTTGACCTGCTTCCAATTCAATTGCCTCTGTTTTTTCCTGAGAAATATCCACTGAAACTTTTTGTCCACGGCTTAACATATTTTCATCACCAAAGGTATCATGATGAGAAACTTGGCCTCTGAGATGGCTCCCAGGTACAACCTCCATACATCCATTCTCCCGGTTGCTAGGTGTAAGGGCTAACCAAGCTGTTACAATCTCAGGTGGTTCAAGGCCCCAATAGGTACTATCTTGGTGCCATGAGACGAAAGAGTTTGTCTTGGGTCTCTTGATAAAAAAACTAGCTGACCATAGGAGAAGATTTCTCCCCAAAACCTGTTCAACTGCATCCAGGATTTGTTCTCTTTGAATTACTGCACAAAGACTTGGGAAGAGTAGGTAAGTATTGGTCCCAAAGGCTCTTGCGGCTTTTTCGGGTTCCTCATGCTGAAATCTTAGAATTTGATCTGCCAAAGCGGCAGCCTCAAAAGGCTTCATGACTGGGATAGGACATGCAAATCCGTTCCAATCGAATTTTGAAATTGGAAACATAGTTTGACCTAAAATTTAATTTCATCCTTAAAACAGCGTTTAAAACCAAGTCTATTGTTGGTTTTGATTCGACAAATTAATCAAATTCTGGGATTGACCAGTAATCTTCAAGCTAATCAGCTTTTTCTATGGTTAAACGGAATTGAACCTGGGGAGAATTCAATTCACCATTCACGATTTAATTTTTAAACGGACTCATGGCGAAAATTCAGCAGATTCGACTCCAATTGGTCAACCTTGATCCGAAAGTCAAGCGAACAGATGCGATCCAGTCCTTCGTCACCCAGGAGACTCCGATTCTCTCCATCATTGATGAAGATGGTCAAACAGGAATTGGATACACCTACACCATAGGCACAGGAGGTTCCTCTGTCTTCCACTTGCTACAGGATCACCTGCTGCCTCAATTGATTGGAAGAGATGCTGAAGACATTGAGAGCATTTGGAAAGACCTTCACTTCCAAACACACGCTACAGCCGTTGGAGCCATTACTAGCCTCGCTCTGGCTGCCATTGACACTGCCCTTTGGGATTTGCGCTGCAAGCGGGCTGAACTTCCTCTCTGGAAACTAGCTGGTGGGGCCAAACCCGAAATTCCAGTCTATAGCACCGAGGGAGGTTGGCTCCATATTCCTACTGCTGATCTTGTGAAAGACGCCCTCGATCGTAAATCTGAAGGCTTTGGTGGCTGTAAGATCAAAGTTGGCTCTACCCATGTTGCAGAGGATGTCGAACGACTGCAAGCGGTACGTCAAGCGGTAGGAACCACCTTTGAAATCATGACCGACGCCAACCAGGCTTTCACCCAAGATGAAGCTATTCGCCGGGCACGTCATTTTGAGCCGATTGACATCGCCTGGTTCGAGGAGCCTCTGCCCGCAGAAGATCTTGGGGGACACATCGAGTTGAATCGTTCCACATCGATTCCCATTGCTGTTGGTGAATCAATGTATCACCCCGCTCACTTTCGTGAATACATGCAGAGAGGGGCCTGCAACATTGTCCAGGTAGATGTAGCCCGCATCGGCGGCATCACCCCCTGGCTCAAGACGGCTCATACTGCAGAGACCTTTCATCTGCCAATCTGTCCGCACTTTCTGATGGAACTGCATGTGAGTCTTTGTTGTGCTGTCCCAAACTCGCGTTGGCTCGAATATATCCCCCAGCTGGATCAGTTGACTAACAGTCGCTTACAGATCATCGATGGGATAGCACAGGCACCAAACACTCCAGGGATTGGGATTGAGTGGGACTTAAGTAAGGTGAGAGGACTTTCAAAGCTAAATTTTCAGATCTGAGGAGAGTTATGCAACGCATGGGAATGGTAATCGGGATTAAACCCGAAAAGATTGATGAGTACAAGGAGCTTCACGCCAACTGTTGGCCAGAGATTCTGAAGGGAATTGAAGAAAGCAATATTCGCAACTACAGCATCTGGCTACATGAGGGCGAGCAGCGACTCTTTGGTTATTGGGAATATCACGGAGATGACTTTGATGAAGATATGCAGAAGATCGCTGATAATCCGATCACCAAGAAGTGGTGGGCCGTCTGTAAGCCCTGTCAATCACCACTGGAGACTCGTAAGGAGGGAGAACATTGGTCCATGATGGAGGAGGTCTTTTATCATGATCCTAGCTAAAACAGCTTTCTCAGGGATAAAATCTCAAGAATTTCAAACAAACTGAACCGAGAACAAATCAGGTAGATTGCTCAGAGTTTGTTCTTTCAAAAAGAACTTTAAATAATTGATAAATACATAAAAGGAGGTTCATGATACCGATTATCGATACGCATCAACATCTGTGGGACTTGCAGTCCCTCTCACTGGATTGGGTTAAAGGCAACAAGGTCATGGACCACAGCTATCTCATGTCGGATTATTTGGCAGCCTCAAAAGGAACAGGTATTGAGCAAACTGTTTACATGGAGGTTAACGTCAATCCTGAATGTGCTGAGGATGAAATCAAGCAGATGAGCGTCCACTGTGCCTCCAGTGAAACTCCGATGAAAAAAATTGTGATTGCTGGGAATCCTTTATCATCAGAATTTGACATCTTTCTGAATAAACATACTCAAAATCAATTTATAAGAGGTTTGAGGTCGGTACTGCATGTTCCCGACAGCAAACCTGGACATTGCTTACAAGCTAAATTTATACGTGGAATTCAAGAATTGGGTAGGAAAGGATTGCTTTTTGACATCTGTATACGTCCTGCAGAACTCTCAGATGCAACCAAACTCGTTACCGCCTGCCCTGAGACAACTTTTGTCATTGATCACTGTGGGAATGCAGATCCACATGTAATCAATGGAGAAAAAGTCCTTGGAGATGATTACGATGGATCTCCTTTTTGGCACACAGCGGAGGGTTGGAAAGAAGACATGGCTGCTCTGGGGGCCTTACCCAATACTTTTTGCAAGATTTCCGGCATTGTTGCTCGGGCTCAAGAAGGATGGAATGCTGAAACCCTTGCGCCAACTATCAACCACTGCTTGGATAGTTTTGGTGAGCAGCGGGTAATTTTTGGGGGAGACTGGCCAGTTTGTCTTTTTGGGGCTCAGCTAAACCAGTGGGTTGCTGCCTATCGGGAAGTATTGTCAAAACGTAGTAAGTTTTTCCAAAATAAAGCAATGTTCAGTAACGCCATTCAACTCTACCGACTTCATGAGTATTGATGAGGTATGACTTCATTGGAGATATTCATGGCTATGCTGGACTGCTAGAGCAAATTCTTTTTAAGCTGGGCTACCAACCTGAGGGAGAAAGCTATGTGGTTCATGAAGAAGATTGCAAAGTCGTTTTTCTGGGGGATTATATTGACCGGGGTCCTCAGAATCGTAGGGTCATCGAAATCGTCAGAAGCATGACCGAAAAAGGACGGGCTATTGCCTTGATGGGAAATCATGAGTTCAACGCCATCTGTTATCATACCACTGCGTCATCAGGCAACGATTACTTGCGGCAGCACTCATCCAAAAATACAAAGCAACACCAGACTTTCCTCTGTGAATATCAAATCGATTCAGAGGAATTGGTAGATACAATATCCTGGTTTCGTAGTTTACCCATTTGGTGGGAGGATCTTGATGTACGAGCTATCCATGCCTGTTGGTATGAGCCAGCCCGGGAATTTCTTTTAGAAAATGGACTGGCAGGTCAGCAAGGTCAGATCATCACAGAAAATTTGGAAATTTTTGTGCAAAATCAGAATTCTGATGATCAAATGAACCCATCTAGAGCCTTGGAAATTTTGATCAAGGGTCCAAAAATGTTTTTAGGAAAGGAAGCCTATTTCGACAATCAAGGTTTTAAGCGCAAGCATGGTAGATTCAAATGGTGGAATGCATCACCCAAAAAATTTGGTGATCTAGTTGCTTTGGGCCGGGAAGGATCTGATAGTCCATTTTCACAGATGCAATTGCATGAACAGCAACAATATCTTTATCCATCTGACAAGAAGATTTTTTTTGGACATTACGCCCAATTTGAGACAGTACTGCAAACGAGGCTCTGTTGCCTGGATCTGAGGGCAGGACATGGTGGGCCATTGTTTGCCTACAGTTGGTCAGGTGAATCATCTTTAACAGAAGCGAACCTTGTTTCAGTTTTTCCCTGAGTCGAACCAGCTTAGTTGATCAATAAACTACGACTGATGTTTGATTTTTAAAACGGTATACTTCACAAAAAACCAGGTAATGACTACACCACTGAAGGTTGTCAGAAAAATTCCTAGCCAAATTCCATTTAAGCCATAGCCCAACACCTCAGAGAATAGCCAAAAGAGAATTACTGGGGGTAATATCAAACGATAACCCCCTAAAATCATCCCAAACATTGGTTTTTTAGTCCCTGTAAAACAGCAACCCCAAGAAATAAAGTTGTGTAGGCTGGCAATAGGACCGCTTCTACCCTCAGCAAGCTCTCCCTGATATCAAGAATTTCCACACTTTCCGTAAAGAGCCCTAACCAAACCCTTGGAACTGCAAATAAAACTCCTGCACCAATACACATCATCAGTAACGCGATCTTCATACAAATTTGCCAAATTTCTTTAACTCTCCCAAGTTCACCAGCCCCAAAGTTAAAGCCCGTTAACGACAAAGCGGCTACATTGAAGCCTACCGTCGGCAATAATATTACCTGAACAATCCTCGTAGAGACGCCAAAAGCAGCGACAGCACTTTTCCCATAATCTGAGACAAAGAACAAAATTACGCAGAAATTTAATGCAATCTACATCATGCTGATCGTAGAGGGCAATCCTTGACGAAGCAAATCCCACAATAAAACCCTTTTGGGGTTTGAAGTATTCAAATCTCAATTGCTGTCCCAAGGAAGATTGTCGAACCTTTGTGATTATACAAAGTACAATACCCAACTGAATCAGGATGGTGGCAATCGAAATCCCTTCTACTCCCAAATTGGGGAATGGTCCCCGACTAAACATCAACAAAGGGTCAAGGCCAATATTCACCAGGAAACCAAAAATCAGTGCATTGCGATAAGTCTTGGTATCTCCTTGAGCATTAAGTCCAGCATTTGCGGTTAAATTGATGATGAAGGTGGCGCACCCATAAATAAGCCAGTCGATGTAGCTCAGGGCCATCTCCAAATATGACTCCTCTGCACCCATATAACGATAAAGCATGGGAGTGAAAGTCCGACCTAACAGCACCACCAATCCGGAGGTAATCACTGACAAAAGCAGTGCTTGAGCGATCAATCGAACAGCACGCTCATTTTGCTGGGCTCCCAATGCATTTGACACTAGCGCGTTTGTTCCTTGTCCAAGACCTATCCCCAAAGACAATAAGCCCAGAAAAGGAATCATCGACAAAGAAAGTGCAGCAATCACCCTTGGCAGAGAGTTGACCAGCCCAAAAGGTGTCTACCACATTGAACATGGTGTTGAAAAACCAGCCCACACTGGCAGGAAATGCTATTTGGCCGACGAGGATAGGGGTTGGATCTTTGGCGAGATTCAATAAGCAGTTGTTCAGAAAAATGAGGATTTGATTGAATATATATTCAATTTTCTAAAGAAAAAATTCCTCAAATTTTTCTTATGGATTAATTCTGTGGATTCTCCCAATATGTAATTAAGTTTTCAGATGATATTCTTGGAACTTCAAACTCAAAATTTACAATTTGGGTCATTGACCTCTGATCGTGTTACGGATCTCCTCATCTGGCAATTCCCGGCCCAAATAGGCCTCAACAACAGCATGATCATTCTTGATCATTTCTGGGGGTCCTTCCGCAATCTTCTGACCATGATCCAAAACGGAGATGGTTTCACATGTGCTCATGACTACCTTCAGAATGTGCTCTACGACTACTACCGTCAACTTGTATCGCTCTTTCAATGCGAGAATGGTCTCCATCAATTTATCAACATTCACGGGGGACAATCCTGCGCCTGGTTCATCAAGTAGGAGCAACTTCGGCTTCATCGCAATTGCCCTACCCAGTGCCAACAGTCTTCGCTGTCCTCCTGAGAGCTCTCCTGCTGGAATATCAGCAAAGTTCGCAAGCCCAATAAATTCTAGAAGATCCAACATCTCTTCTTTCATTTTCTGGTCTGCTTGTCGAACCTGAGAGGTGCCGAGTAAGGATTCAACAATTCCATAGCTAGTTTTGCAATGATTTCCGACCATCACATTTTCAAGTACGGTCATCTCCAAAAACAATCTCAGTAGCTGAAAGGTTCTCGCCATACCCAGTGCAGCGATGCCATGAGCTTGTAGATTGGTAATGTCATTACCGTCGAATTCAATGTGACTTCCCGGATCCGGTTGATAGACCCCTGTTACTAAGTTGAAGAAAGTCGATTTACCAGAACCATTAGGGCCTATCAAGCCATGAACTGTCCCTGGCTGAACTTTTAGATCAACTCCTGAGACTGCTTTTAGCCCACCAAAACTTTTGCTTAGTCCTCTAGTTTCAAGAAGTGCCAAGGTTCTGTTCCTCATGTTTTTCGATGAATTTCCTTTTAACGATTGCTTGCTCGATAACTCCACCAATGCCTCGCGGCATAAAGACAACCAAAAACACCATCGTGATGCCGAAGATCAATGGTTGATAGAAGTAATAATCCTTTGTTTGATCATAAATGACTGTCACCACAATAGCCCCGACAACGCCACCCCAAATATTTCCAATTCCACCGAGGACAACCATCAGCAACAAGGTCACCATTTCAATCACTGTAAAATTGTTGTGGTGGAGGTACCCAGGTGGCATGTGAGCGAAAAGTGCTCCTGCCAAACCCGCATAGATGGCGCTAATCACAAAGGCTAGCAACTTATAAAATGGAACATTGATTCCTGAGACAGAGGCCGCGATGACATCTTCACGAATAGCCTTGAAGGCCCTACCTGTCGAGGAATTCAGGATGACGAAGGAAAAATAGATCCCGATGATAGCTGCAGTCATGACCAGGTAAAAGTAATGATCAAAGCTCTCAATGACATAGTCACCAATCGTGGGAGCTGGAATCATCATGATGCCTGTGCTGGAGCCGAGAGCAGGGGTTACAGCAATCATGATGCGAACAGACTCACCTAATCCAAGGGTTGCAAGCGCAAGATATGCCCCCTCGAGCCTTACTGAAGGAAGGCCCACTACCAAACCAGCGCAACAAGTAACTAAGATGGCGAGAGGTGCACTCAACCAAAAAGGTAACCCATAATTCTGAGATAAGAGTGCAGACGTCACTGCGCCAATGGCATATAAGCCAATATGGCCCACAGTTACTTGGCCACAAAAGCCTTTTACAATATTTAGCCCCACAGCCAGCAAAATAAACAAGCAGCATCTGTTGGCTAAATCTACGTAATACTCACCAAAAGTAGCTGTAATAAGATTCGGTAAAAAAAGCAGCAAAACATAAGCAATCAACCAGGGGAGGAGGCGATGAACCTTCGCAATGGATTCAATTGCTGAAGCAAAGTTGGTAATCAATGAAATCATGGAAAGTCAACCTGGGAAGGAACAGCGTCGGGGAAGCCCTTGAGTTTCCCCGATCGTTGATCAAAGACCGAAGTCTTCCGGCATATTCACACGTGCGAGAACCTCCGTCTCGAAGGCTTCTCCACCCTTTCTATAAGCAATCAGAACAGGAGTCTTATTTCCATCACGACACTGTGGTGTTGCGTCAGCACAGAAGCTGATTGGTCCGGACGCAAGACCTTGGTAGTTCTTTACATTAGCAATCGCATCACGAATCGCAGTTCGATCAGCTGCTAATGAGCTATTGGTCAGCTTAAGGTTTGAGTTGTTGAGGGCAATTTCAACAATCCTAATTAGATCATAAGCTTGGGAGAAGTCATGATCTGGTGCGTGAATGCCATAGCGATCCTTAACCATCTGGTTAAAGAGCTTTGCGATTGGACGCGTATCTGCGTTTGAGTAGGCAGCGGCATAGAAAACACCTTTTACCGCATCACCTGAGATCTTGGGCACAGGGGCATTAGATGCTGAAGAGGAACCGATGCGGCGAACATCAGACCCGATACCAGCCTCGTAGGACTGAATCAGTGCTCGACTCATCGTCTCCGCGAGTGCAGCCACCATTATTCCATCTACACCTGCTGATTTGATCTTCTGCATATGTGTACGGAAGTCGACTTCCTTTTCTTGTACTTGAGCAACATAAGCGGGTTCAGTTCCATGCTGACTCTTCATCTGAGCTTGCATAGCATCGCAGTCATTTTGAGAAGCTGCATCAGCCGCACAAATATAGGCGATTTTCTTACCGATATTTTCACCCACATACTTGGCATTCACCCCAGCGTAAAAACGACCCGAGACTGGGACTCGGAAGACCCAAGCACTTCCTTTTTGGGTAATCTTTGCATTTGTGGAATGAGGGATGATTTGTGGGACTTTAGCTTTTGCCGTAACATCCACAATCGGTAAAGATACTGAAGAACATGTTGAACCAACCAATAGATGAACTTTCTCCTGAAAAATCAATTTGTTGGCATTTGCAACACCCTTGTCTGATTTGCACTCATCATTCATCAGTGTTGCCTTGATCTGATGCCCATTGATACCTCCAGCTTCATTGATGAGACCAATCTCATCCATAACCATTTGCCCATATTTTTGCCCATTCTCACTAACCATCCGCATTGTGATACCAACACGAATTTCATCAGCCAGTGCCGCTGTTGCTGAGAGAACGAATCCTCCTGCAGCCAATCCAGCAAGGAATTTAGTCCAGTTCCTCATGGCTTCCTCCTTTTTAAGCCTAGTTGGAAAAGTGGCATGAAATCTTTCATGCCTTTACTTTTGCCACCACCCCAAAGAGCCCGGCAGGCCGGTACATCAAAACTAGGATTAGCAGCAAAAAAGCGTAGATATCTTTATGACTAGCAGAAATGTATGCCGCACCAAGATTTTCAAAAATTCCGACAAGAATTCCTCCGATCAAAGCTCCTGGCAAGCTGCCAAAACCTCCTACCACAGCAGCTGCAAATGCTTTCATTAACATCAGGTAACCCATCTCTACTTGCACTGACTGCATAGGGCCTACCAGCACACCAGCTGCCGCTGCTAAAGCACACGCCAGTCCGAAAATCAGTGAAATGAACAAGGGAACATTGATGCCCATCAAAAAAGCAATGTCTTTGTTGTGCGCGACGGCTCTTACAGCCAGACCAATTTTCGTGTAGCGTAAAAAGTAATTAAGGATGCCCATCAAACACAAAGACACCACAGCTGTTAGCAAATAACTTGGTGGTATCGAAATATCATTGATCTCTAAAGGTTTTATGCCGAATTCAACTGGGAAGGGTTCAGCATCCGCTCCCCAAATCAGAAAAGCCACATTCATTAACGCCACAGACATTCCAAAACCACAGATAATCATCCCCATTCCAGCAACGGTGTATCCGCCGCCAGATCTCGTGAGCCGCCTGTAGAAGACCCGCTCAATGAACATACCTAGCAAGCCCGCTAGAACCATTGCTCCAATCATTGCTCCAGGATAAGGAATACCAATCTGTTGAGAGAGAACAAGGCCCAGAAACGCACCAAACATGTAGATTTCACCATGGGCGAAATGAACGATGTCCAAACCTGAATATATTAGGGAGATTCCCAAGGCCACAATTCCATAAACGACCCCGATGGTCACTCCAAAAATGATAAACGCTAGTAAAGATCCAAAATCAAAGTCCATGTGGATGACTTATTGGTTAGGAATTGAGAGATTTTTTTGTATTTGCGACCGTACCGCCCAAGAAAGAATCTTTTACCGAGGAATCATTGATCAAATCTTCCGATGAACCTTTGATCATAATTACTCCATCACGAATAATGTAAGCGTATTGGGCTAATAGTAGCGCCATCCTTACGTTTTGCTCCACGATGAGAATCGTAACACCAGTCTGACTGATTTTATATATATTCGAAAAAATTTCTAATACGACTTTCGGAGCCAGTGCAGCACTGGGTTCATCTAGCATCAACATCTTGGGCTTGGCCATCAGGCCTCTACCAATGACAAGCATCTGGACCTCACCACCACTCAAGGTTCCTGAAAGCACCTTCCTTCTTTGTCTCAGTACTGGAAAAAACTCATACACTCTCTCCAAATCCGCTCTTACAGCGCCACCATCGCTTCGAGTGTAGGCCCCCAGCATCAAGTTCTCTTCGACGGTCATCGCTGGATAAGCCTCTTTGGACTGCGTAACCTGCACAAGTCCGCTACGCACGATTTCGTGGGGTTTCTTACTAGAGATGATTTGCCCATCAAACTCGATACTTCCCTCCATTACGGGTAACAATCCTGAAATGGTTTTTAGCAAAGTTGATTTGCCGGTTCCATTTCCTCCCAATAGTGCAACTACACCTCCGGGGGGAACATTGAGGTTGATCCCACGAAGGATTTTGAGTTTGCCATATCCTGAGTGAACTTCCTTGATATTTAACAAAACACAGTCTCCGTATCTTATGAACTTACGAGGTTAATCAAAGAAATTCCAAGCGATCACAGATCGTTTTGACCATCTCATCTGCCGGCCTCAGCCACCAGTCAAAGGCTGAGAAAATTTCTACTTCAACAGGGCCTTTAAAACCTTCTCTCTCCATCCAAGTCCTGATTTTACGATTATCAATGCAACCATCTCCGGGCATCCCCCGGTCTAGTCGCAAATCTTTCGTTTGGGACAGCCAGTCAGAAACATGAAGATGTCGAATTCGTGTACCAGCTTGTTGAATTTGATCTTCCAGTCCTTGATCCCACCAAAGTGCATAGCTGTCGAGCGCGATTGTCAAATTCGGATGAGAGAGGCCATCCAAAATTTCAAATGCGTCTCTCAGGCTGGATATCACCGATCTCATGCCACAAATCATTGGGTGAAGGGGCTCTAGAGATAGGCTTATTCCTAGTTTCTCGGCAGTGGGCAATAAGAGTTCCAGTTCTGCGAGGGCATCTCCTTTTTGAAGCTGAATATCCTTCGAATCAGATGGTAGCCCTCCCGTGATGACCACGATCGATGAGATCTCCAACTCAGCTGCAATTTCAAGAAGTTGGTGATTCTTCAATCTCTGTGAATTCTGATCTTCATCACTTTGAGAATCAATCAAAACAAGGGCACAGATCGCTTCAGCCTGCACACCTGAATCTCGAAGTGAACTTTTAGCCTGTTTTACTTCTACTTCATCCAACATTGGCCTCCAAATCGCTGTTCGGAAGACCCCATGTCGAGCAAAGCAATCAAGGGATTCGAGAAAATTACACTGTTTAGCAACACAAACCTGATGAATATTTAGATCATCCAGTGTGAGTTCTCTACATATCAATGTTTGGCTCGTCCACCTGTGACATCAAATAGTTGCCCCGTAGTAAATGAACATCTTGGACTGGCAACCCAAGCAGTCATGTCAGCAATTTCCTGCACTGAGCAAAATCGTCCCATTGGGATCAGAGCTTTTTTCTCTTCAATGTAATCTGCAGACATTCCTTTCAAAAGATCTGTTTCAGTAATCGCAGGGGTTATGCAGTTGACGGTGATCTGCGAGGGTTGAAGTTCTCTAGCCAGTCCCTTAGCAAAACCAACAACTCCTGCCTTCGCAGCACCATAGGCAACCGCCCCCGGATTCCCATCTTTTGCGGCCACTGAAGCAATAATGACGACTCTACCGTAGCCAGTAGAACGCAGATGGGGAAGTACTGATCTCACAGACAAGAAAACTCCAGTTAAATCAACATTCAGAACTTGCTGCCAATCCGAAAGAGAATATTCCCAGGTCGGTTTAGTCGGTCCGTTAATCCCAGCACTTGCAATCAATCCTTCCAAACCCCCAAGTGCTCCCAAGCTTGCTTCAATTCCCTTAGAAACTGATACTTCATCAGTTACATCGACTTCTTTGCTATGCTCAAAAGAAGTATCTGAAGCGATTTCTGCTAAATTTAGGTCCCATGCGGATACCCTTGCTCCCAATTCGATGAATCTTTTTCCAATTGCTTTGCCGATTCCTCTTCCCGCACCTGTAATCACGAAGCGCTGTCCTTCCAGATTTAAACTCAATGGGTTTCCACATCTGATGAAGAATTCGGAACCCACTGAAGAATATGCCTTCCTACTCCAACTAATTCTTGTTCTTGGTTCACTACCTCAATATCGGCATATGATCGCTTACGAGAGTGATCTATCTCCGCAATTCGATAAGTCAAAGTAACCGTGTCTCCTAAAAAGACTGGTTTGAGAAATCTTATTCGATCATATCCAACTGAAACAGGAGTTTCCTCAGCCTCTCTAGTATTCGCAATCGCCAACGTTGAAACGGTGGACATGAAGCCGACCAGTAGCGCACCATGAGCCATCAGCTTTCCATATGAGGATTTCTCCATATACTGCTTGTTCACATGGTTCGGGGAAAAATCTCCAGTGATCCCAGCAAATAGATAAACATCACTCTCTGAAACAGTCTTTGAGAAAGTCGAAGTTTGACCAACATCAACGTAAAACGGTGTTTTCATGTTTTTTCAGGATCCGTCATCAAAGGCTTACGCTTGAATTCAGCGACCATCATTGTCTCACACTCCTGACAAATATGGGCCTTCCAAACTGGTACCGCCTCAGTAACAGTCGACGGGTGCCCGAACATCAAAGCTCCCGGAGCTGTTTCCACATCGAATGTCTTCTCACATCTGTTGCAAACTGGCATGGATAGATCCTCAAATCTAATGATTTTATTGAATTATCTACACTTCCAAACAGGCTTTCTTTTCTCAGCAAATGCTTGAACACCCTTTTTTAGCATCTTCACTCGCAAGCATCCGTTGAAAGCTTGGATAGTTAGCTCTGAAAGCGTTTTCTAAGGATCCTTGATCAAGCCCTTGTATAATCATTTGTTTGGTAGCTCTCAGGGCTAGGGGGGAACATTCTCTTAAATTTGATAGATATCTTTCTTTCGTATTTTCAAGACTCTGTCTGGGTACGACCTCATTGATGAGGCCGATGTTTATAGCTGTAGCAGCATCATCAAAGAGCTTTCCCATTAAAGAAATCTCCATGGCCCATTTTAAAGGTAGCTGGCGGGCAAGACGGTACAAACCACCACTGGCTGCCAAACCAACTTTCGGCTCTGGCAAGCCAAAATGCGCAGTATTCACAGCTATCGCAAGATCACAAGCCAGTATAATCTCTAAGCCACCTCCAATCGCATCACCATTTACCAGTGCTATCACTGGTTTATCAAAATCGAAGCGCTCTGTGAGGCCTGCAAAACCGCTAGGAGGCATTTGATCAGAGCCAACCTCTGCTATCTCCTTTAAGTCAGAGCCCACACAAAATGCTCTCTCCCCAGATCCCCCAATTAAAGCAATGTTCAGCGCTGAATCATTTGCAAATTTATCGAAGGCATCAGCCAATTCTGCATGAGCATGAAAATTTAACGCATTTAGCACTTCTGGACGTTGAATGGAAACTTCCATCACATCGTTCGTATAGACAACATCAATGAATTGATAGGTCACAACCAAATCGTCTGCTGCTGCTTCGCAGAGTCAAAGACCGCAAGAGTCACCGCTAGTGTTTTAGCGGCGTCTTCCGCAGTGATGCGCGGCTTTTCCCAACCTCTTACAACACCACAAAAATGATGACATTGGGCAATGTAGGCATCTTCAAGTGGAACAAGCTTTTCCTCCATCTTCATTTGATAATTCCAATCAGGTTTTCCAACTGAATTCCAAATTCGCAGATTGGGAAATTCCAGACAGGCATCTGAGCCCATAAAGCAATAAGAGTTTTGGCCTGTATGGGGAAAATTGACATTTTCGCCTGTCGCATGCTCCCAATTCCATGGGGAAGGGGTAGCATCCGAGAGTAGAAAGGTTCCGAGGACTCCACTCTGAAACCGTAGGATGATTGCTGCCGTTTCTTCTTTAGGATGACTTCGAAAACCTGTTTGGATCTGGGCTGTAACTGATTCAATTTCACCACAAATGAATCGAAGTATGTCCATTTCATGAATCAGATTAATCAACACAGGACCAGATGAAGATTGCTGCCTCCATTGCGGAATAAAGTAACTATCTGCCTT
>JACLAC010015624.1_pt1 | contig 24115 bp, 24 predicted proteins | sample 8027881 | NCBI WGS metagenome assembly JACLAC01 (sample SAMN15725517, study PRJNA655200) | protist metagenome | isolation source: fluorescence activated cell sorting (FACS) single amplified genomes of... | place: Spain: Blaines Bay Microbial Observatory, Mediterranean Sea | collected 2016-01-19 | reverse complement strand
AATGGGAGGTTTGACTTTTGATTTGATATGTCTAGCATATGTTAATCTATGATTAAGTGAAAAATAGCCATTAACGAAAAGCCATATGTAAATGCATATGTTTTTATAATAGATTTAAAATATAGGGATCAAAATGAAACGTTTTTTTTCTGTTTTTGCATTAATGTTTTTGATGGTATTTAGCGCACCGGATGCCACAGCAAAAAAATTTGGTGGTGGTAAATCTTTTGGTAAAAGCTATAAAACAGCGCCAGCACCGAAAGCACAACCAACAAACACCAGTAGTTTGAATAAATCTAACTCTCCTGCCAGCGCTTCTAAAAAAGGGTTAATGGGTGGGCTTTTAGGTGGATTACTTGCCGGTGGCTTGCTTGCAGCACTATTTGGTAGCGGCGCTTTTGAAGGGTTTCAATTTATGGACTTTATCATTATTGCTGTGATTGCTTTTGTCATATTTAAGATCTTTAAAATGATAGCGGCTAAAAAAGGCACTTTGCATCAAAATAACCATCAAGCTTATGCTGGCGGAGCAAAAAAAGAATATTTTCACGAAAAACCGCAGGATAATAACGCTTCATTTCGCGAAACCGCTTTTAATGGTAAAGATGCCCAAAATGGGTTTAGCCAAAGCTCAGGTTTTGCTGGCGCAAGTTCAGATGTTCCTTTTAATTTCCCGCCTAATTTTGATTCAGCCGCATTTGTAAATGGTGCGCGTGAACATTATCGCGTATTACAAGAAGCTTGGAATCATAATCATTTAGAAAAAATTCAAGAGTATGTAACCTCTGAGCTATATAACGATTTAATGAATGAACGCCGTGAGCTTGATGGTGAACAACACACTGAAGTGATGTTTGTTGATGCAGAAATTGTTCGTGCTGATCATGATGCATATAAAGCGCAAGTAAGTGTTAAATTTTCAGGGCGTTATCGTGATACTAAAGAAGCGCTAGAAGAAAATATTACAGATATTTGGCATTTGGAGCGAGACCTTACTCAAGCTAATGCACCTTGGCTTATTGTGGGTATTGAAGCTTAATTAATATACCCAAGATAATTGAAGATGCAGGAAGGCGGCAAATTCATTCATCCCCATGAGCATAGATAAACGATGTGATAGGGGTGAATGAGCAAAGCCAACACATCTGCAACTTCAAGGATGAAGGGTATAGTTTCAAAAGCGATGGATAGAAAAGCAGCATTTGCTGCTTTTTTTGTCAGAAATATGCTGTGATAAAGATTACAAACTGGATTTAGAAAGATAAAGATCTAAAAGAACATGATCTTGACGATACAATTACGGACAATAAAGAAGTAAAGTGGTGAAAATAGTCGTTTATATCTATACCCAGCCACTTGAAAATGCAGCAAATGTATTTTTAAGTTTAAAGGCAAGGGGCAGATGTATATTTTTAACAGGAGTTTAAATGCCTTTTACAACTGAATTACTTGATGAAATAAATGTATTGATCAAATTTTCTCGTGGATCAGAAATGATGGGGATCAAAGTACACAGTGATGCTTCGCCTTCCATTATCGCTGCTACCTTGCGTCTTTTTGATAAAAAAATGCTTACCGCGCCAGACGGCGGATATTTAACTTCATTAGGAAGAGATGCAGCAATACATGCTAAAGAGCTGCAAGCGGTTTTAACCTCTGCGGCTTAATGCTTATTTATTTTCATAGCCAAAAAAGGGAGCTAAGCTCCCTTTTCTTGATGTGATATTATACCCTTTCGGCTTAAAGTTTCAGATGCGTTGGCTTTGCTAATTTCCCCCCAATCACATCGTTTATCTATCTTATATCTTCAAGTATTCTGGGCATAAAAAACGTATATTACCAAACGTCTTTATCTATCTGACTGTCTAATTTTGGGAATTTTTTACGATCAAAGGTCGGCGATTTACCGGCTTTGTGCTGCTCTTCATAATCTTTCAACAAAGCAAAAGCGGTACCAGATAGCGCTAAAATGGCAACTAAGTTTATTACTGCCATCATACCCATTGATAAATCAGCAAATGCCCAAACAGTTGGTAAATCAACGATTGCGCCCAGCACTACCATTCCCAGCACTGCAATGCGATAAATATTTATGGCCATTTTACTTTTGAAAATATAAGTAATATTTGATTCACCATAAGAATAATTAGCAATGAGAGATGTAAAGGCAAAAAGTAAAATTGCAATGGCTACAAAACTTGAGCCCCAATCACCGACCTCAGCAACCAAAGCTGTTTGGGTAAGCGCAATGCCTGTAAGCTCTGAATCGGGAGTTAACGCCCCTGAAAGTAAAATAATAGAGGCTGTGGCGGTACAAATTAAAATTGTATCAATGAAAACGCCCAGCATTTGAACATAACCTTGTGCCGCTGGATGATCAGGGTTTGTGGTTGCTGTAGCTGCTGCATTCGGTGCAGAGCCCATACCTGCTTCATTGGAGAATAAGCCACGCTTAATGCCTTGCATCATTGCTGCGCCAAGTGCACCGCTTGCGGCTTGCTCGAGTCCAAATGCACTTTTAAAGATGGTTATAAAAACTTCATCTATTAAATGGATATTGATGGCGATGACGTATAAAGCAACAATTAAATACCCAATAGCCATAAAAGGAACAATGAATTCAGCAACCCGAGAAACGGCGCGCATTCCACCAAAAATAATGGGTGCTACCGTGATGGCAAGAATAATACCCACCCAAAGATGATCAGTGCCAAATGCTGTGTTGAGTGCGGCGGCAATAGAATTTGATTGCACGCCATTAAAGGCAAGTCCGAAAGCTAATATAAGACAAATTGCAAAAGCAATCCCTAGCCAACGTTGTCCAAGACCTTTTTCAATGTAGTAGGCAGGGCCTCCACGATATGTGTTGTCTTGGTTATTGATTTTATAAGCTTGTGCTAATGTTGATTCAATAAAACTGGTAGACATACCCACAAGGGCTGTCATCCACATCCAAAAGATTGCACCAGGGCCACCGAGTGTGATTGCAACGGCAACTCCTGCCATGTTTCCCGTACCGACACGGGCAGCAAGGCTGGTACTAAATGCTTGAAAAGATGAAATACCACCATCCGCACCTTCTCGGCTTCCTTTTATGAGCGAGAACATATGTCCAAATGAGCGAAATTGAATGAAGCCTGTGCGTATTGTGAAATAGACACCCGCACCGATCAATAAATAAATCAGTACGCTTCCCCATAAAATGCCATTCCCAGCATTAATAAAGGACACGAATTGTTCTTTAAGTTCCATATCAAAAACTCTACTGTCGTATTGTTAAAAGTAAAGAATATGCAGTTGTAACATATCGTAAAATAACCATATTTCTCTACCTTGGGCTTTTATATCATTGCAATGCAAAGTGTGCTAAAGCGCGCGGATGATACTCTATATTTAACATGGCATCATATAAATATTCACCGTATTGAAGTAATTTGGAGATCGTAGGAATAGAGTTAAGCGCGGTTTATTTCTGCTTGAATGCTATTTATTTTATATAGACCCATCATCTTTGAAGATGTAGGGAGCCGGCTTACCCTATGAACATATACCCAAAAAACTTGAAGATGCAGGAAGGCGGCAAATTCATTCATCCCCATGAGCATAGATAAACGATGGGATTGGGGTGAATGCGAGCCGCCAACGCATCTGCCGTTTCAAGGATGAAGGGTATAAACAGGATGATTTTAATAAATCGTGTGCGTTATGTGTAAATGGATTAGGTAGATAGGGAGTTACGTTGATGGGAGCATTTGCTTTTTTTGTTCACACTTTATTTTATAATCTCTTTTTATTATTTCCAATGCACTTAAAACGGTGTCAGGGGGGATATTATAAGATTCAAGTAAAAAAATAATATCGACAGCTAATTGGATATCAGCAGGTGCATCATCTAGCTCGTGTGAATGCATATAAGTTATTTCCTTTATTTCTGTTTGAGTGCATTATTCTTTAACGCGATATAAAGAGCATGGGGGGTGTAAACAGAAAAAAACGTTTCATTTGTGAGATGCTCGCAATCTTGGCGAAAGGTAGCGTAAAAAGCAAGCATGTTTAACCGTATAGCGCGTAGTATTTTTCTTTTTATCCTTTTTTTTCGAGTGTTTGTATCTGTTTTTCAATTTGACTTTTTGCTTTTTGGCAACGAATTAAACGTTGCTCTGTTGCAAGAAGGTGCTGTTGTAATACGTGTCTATCCGTTATTTTCTGACATTGAATAAAGTTTTTTTCTGCAATTAATACCATGTTTTTTAATTGTTTTTCCCATTCTTGATGTTGTATTAATTTTTGATGAAGCTGTTCTTTAGAAAGTGAAGGCTTAAAGCTAAAGCGTTTTTCCTTGCTGCGTATTGCAACGGTTGCAAGCTCGCGTTGAATAGCGCTTACTTGATTGATTAATTTTTCGCATAAATGAGATGCATGAGCTTCTGTGAGCCGCCCTTGCTTTTGTTCTTTTTCCACGGTTTCCCATGTTTTTTTTGCTTCTTTAACGCAAGGTGAGAGTAAATGAGACAAACAAGAAAAAAGCCTTATATCAAAAAGAGGTTTTCGGCTTTCTCCCCTTTTTTTATCAAGCTGCTCAGCTTGAAAAAGAAGCGCATCTAACTTTTGTTTTATTTGATTAAATTGCATAAATTCACTCCGTTTAAAACCATGCGTCAATCGCAAGTTTTATCGCTAGAACAATGACGACAGTTATAAAAAGCGGGCGAATAAAATTAGCTCCAAACTTAATCGCGGTATGTGCGCCTAAATAAGCACCGCCCATTAAAAATAAGCCCATCGTTAAACCAATTTCCCAGTTAACATGCCCTAATGCAATAAAAGTAACCATGGACGTGATGTTACTGGTGAAATTCATTGCTTTTGCTAGCCCTGATGAAAGCAGTATATTCATTTTATACAAAGACATGCTGGAAACAGTCCAAAAGGCGCCCGTCCCTGGGCCTATTGCTCCATCATAAAAACCTAAGCTAATGCCTTGCACCCATTGCTTTTTTATTAACGGCTTGTTTTTTATAGGTAGTTGATGTGTTTCATTTTTTACTGGGGGGTGCAGTAAGGTATAAACAGCAATGGTAAGGATTATCAAAGGCAAGCTTTTTTCTAACCAAAATGTATTGATACTATTAACCGTTAAAGTGCCTATGATTGAGCCAATTAGCGTTGCAAAAAAAGCATGGAGCCAGAATAAAGGTGAAAACATTTTTTTGCGAAAATAAGTGTAGGCGGCTGTAGAAGAAGCAAAAGTAGCAGCGAGTTTATTCGTACCAAGCGCAATATGTGGCGGTAAGCCAATTGTTAATAAAGCTGGTACAGTTAGCATTCCGCCACCGCCGGCAACAGCATCGATAAAACCTGCACTAAATGCGACAAAAGCTAAAAGAGCGAGCGTTGAAAGATCAAGTAATTCAAGCATAAATCACCCTTTAAAATGCGCTGTCAATAACAAGGGTAAAAGGCGGAAGGGCGTTGAGTAACGCTTTTCCATAGGGTTTTGTTATGATGCGGCGATCGAGTAAGACAACGCGCCCTGTGTCTTTTTCTTTTCTAATTAATCGCCCAACGGCTTGAATTAATTTTTTACTGGCATCAGGTACGGAGATTTGTATAAACGGATTTCCGCCATCTTGTTCAATATATTCGGAATAAGCTTCTTCTATAGGGGAGGTGGGAACTGCAAACGGTATTTTGGTTATAATCAGGTTTGTAAGAAGATTTCCGGGTAAATCAAGCCCTTCAGAAAAACTGCCTGTACCAAATAAAATACTTACTTTTCCTTCAATGCAGCAATTTTGATGATTTTGTAATAAATTTCCCCGTGAATTTTCCCCTTGAACGTGTAAATGCCAGCCAAGTTGTTTTATTTTAGCGCGCATTTTATCCGCAACTTCCCTCATTTGCCAATAAGACGAAAAGAGCACTAAAGTGGCAGTTTCCCCTTCTATATATTCAAAAATTATCTGAGGAAGCTGCTCTGTAAATGCAGGGGATTGGGGATCAACGCCTATATTTGGGATCACTAAACGGGCATTTTGTTGGTAATTAAAGGGGGATGGAAAGCAGAGAAAGCGGCTGCCATCATGCTCTGATAAACCAATGTGGTGGGAGAAAAAGGCAAAGGAATTGACAGCGCGCAAGGTGGCCGAAACAATGCCAACCCCTGCGGCTTTTGACCATAATTGCCGCTCTAAGCGCCAACCTACTTCAAGCGGAGAAATATTGATAACATGATCATTGCTACGTTTTGGGCTTGTTTCTATCCACCTTGCAAAAGGTGCGCCTTTATCTGGGTTGGGCATAGACATGAAAGCCCACACTTTTTCTATTTGTTCAAGTCTTTGTAAAAAAAAGCCAGATTCAGATAATAACGTTGAGGCTTGGTGAGGAGGAAATTTTTTTTCATTTGCACCATCTTGTAAAAGCTCATGGATTTTTTCTAAGCAGACTAATGCTTTTTTGCAACTGATATGAATGGATTTTCCTTCTATCATCATAAATTCAGGCAAAACGCCATGCGCAAAACGATGGATTTTTTTTTCATCTAAATTAAACGCATGTAAGTGCTTATTCATTTGTTTTAAAGCGGGAATGAGCTTTTGTACTTCATCAAGTAATGCATCTAAAAAGCGTTGGCTTACTTTTATATCAGCCGCAATGGCGAGTTTTTTTGCATTTTTATTAAGATTATCAAGCCAAAGTGTTGTGCCTATAAGGCTTGCTGATGCGGCTGAAAAATTTCGAGCAATGCTTGGGAAGTGGTGTCCTTCATCAAGAATGTAAATTGTTTTTTCAGGCTCGGGAAGAATAACCCCGCCGCCTAATTCTATATCTGCCATTAATAAACTGTGATTTACCACAATAACATGGGCAGAAAGTAATTTAAGACGCGCTTTTGCAAAGGGGCATTGTCGATGCTCATGTAGTTTTGTATTGCAAATATGTTTATCAGAGCAAATGTTTTTCCAAACGTCTTCAGGAATAGGGGTATGCCAACTGTCTATATCCCCATCCCACACTCCTTTTGTTAAGTCTTTATACAATTTGGCTAATAAGCTTGCGTTTCGTTTATGATCTTTTGGTTTTTCGTCATTAAATAAAGATGTTTGACCTATGTCTTCAAGATCAATGCTAGCGGTTAATTTTCCAATGCAGCAATAGCGGTTTCTGCCTTTTGCTAAGGCAAAAGAAAAAGGTTGGGGGCTTATTTCAGTAAATAAGGGGAGATCTTTTTTGATTAATTGTTCTTGTAGGGCAACGGTTGCAGTTGATATCACCACTTTTTTATCATTGTGTAAAGCATAAAGTATCGCACTCATTAAATAAGCAATTGATTTACCAATTCCTGTTCCGGCTTCTGCTACCAAAATGCGGCGAGAGGCGTCATATTCACCCGATAAGGTTTTTGTTAGTTCGACAATAAGTTCAGATTGTGCCTTTCGACTCACAAAGTCAGGTAAGTGTTGTTGAAGATTTTTATAACAAGCTCGAATATCGTTTTTAAGGGCAGGTGTGATCATAATGGCTGCTATTCAAATGTAAATAATTGCATAACGCATGCAATCAGATTGTGAAAGAGTTCCAAGATACGTGAATAATTTTTATCATCTGTGATCTGAATCACGTTAAATTATCGACGCTATAAATATTCCGATCCCCTATCTTGCTTGCAAGAGAATAATTCAAATTGAGCGCTATTATCACAAAAAATAAGAATTATATCTTTATGAATAGAGCTAAATTGAAATAAAAAACTAAACATAATTTTTACGCAATCGCTTGCATTTCGGGGGTATTGTTTTTTTTGCGCGCTTTTTTTTGTGATCTGCATCTCTCTATTTATTCTATTTTATTGTTATTAAAGGTTTTTATTATTAGTTCCCTGAAAAATTAAATTATTTGACAGATTTGGGATTTATTTGCAATCTAACAACTAGTTAGTCGCGCTTGTTGCATCTGTTGTGTAGTGATTAGGTTGTATGCAATATGACTGAATTGCGACTCGTAGACATGATAATAGGGATCCGAAAAGGAATTCCAATCTTATAAAATTATAAAGAAAGGCAGTGGATTATTATGAAAAAAACAATCTTAGCTTTGGCAGTCCCAGCAGCGTTCTTGATGGTAAATGCAGCACATGCAAGTGTCAGTTTGTACAATCAAGATGGCGTATCAGTAGATGTAACTGGAGCGGCTGAGATCCAGTATATTCAAGAATATAACCATCGTTATTCAGTTGAAGCTGGTCAAGATGCTTATATTCGCATTGACGATGCCGATCTCGCTTTTTTAGCCAATGTGCAAGTAACGGAAAATCTAAAAGCGTTAGCAGGCATTGGTTTTAAATTTGAAACAAGTGCTGAAATGACAAATGATCCAACAGCAAGCGCTGCAATGAATGATGAAGTTTATGTCGGCTTAGGCGGTAACTTTGGAACATTAACTATCGGTCGCCAATATCTCTTGGGTGATGATATGGGTAATGCGAAAGATATTGAACTAGGTACAATCCAAATTGGTTCAGAATCTCATGGCGATCAAGCGATTAAATGGGTTTTTGATAACGGCCAATTTTATGCTGGTGCAGACATAGATCTTGATCAAGAAACATCAACTCAATTTGATGGACGCTCTGTGTACGGCTTACGTCTTGGTGCACGTCCTATGCCTGGTTTAGACATGCGTGTGTATTATCAAATGGCGGACAATGTTGGTTCAACAACAACAGCAGTACCTGCAAAAGTGGGTCTAGATGTTAGCACTTATAACGTTGAAGTTGATTATACCATTAAACAATTTGAGCTAGCAGCGAGCTATGGTAGCCAAGAAACAAAAACGAATTCTACAGGTGCTAAATCAACCGCTAACTTTTGGCAGATCTCAGGTAGCATGAAGCTTGATGAAAAAACCACGGTAGCTTTAGGTTTTGACATGGGCGATGATTATGAAGATTCTGCTGGTGAGCTTTTAGAAGGTACGAGCGTATACGCAAACGTTGTCCACACGCTTCACCCAAATGCAACTATTTATGCTGAACTTGGAACATCAGAAGAAAAAGTTAAAATTGATGGAACTAAAAAAGATTCTGATTTTGGTTACTTGATTGGTATGGAAGTTAAATTCTAAACACCACTTTTGTTTGATTAAGCCGCCGCATTTGGCGGCTTTTTGTTGTCTGCTGATAGGGAAAATAAAAATGAAAAAAAGCATATGGCTCTTATTAAGCTTGGGTTTTAGTGTCTCTTGGACTTTGAATGCGGCTGAATTATCGGCAGAGCAAGGCGTTGAATTTTTGGCTATTAATGGAAAGAACGTTGATAAATACGGAGAAAAAGCGGCTAAAACGCTTGAACTTGATGAAGGGTCGTATCAATTAGTTGTTCGCTATGAAAGTAGTGTAAAACAAGGCTCAAGAAATACTTTATTTACTTCAAAACCTTATGTGTTAGATATAACAATGACAGCGGCTGACGCTTTTATTTCAGTGCCTAAAATGCGAATTGAAAGCCAAGCGCAGGCATATTTTAGAAAACCAATATGGATCTTCACGCGTAATGAAAAAGAGCATGCGTTCACAGGCGCTGAGCTTGAAGGGCTGGGTTTTGCAGGGTTTCGCAATATTGAAGAGGCAATAGCTGCATTTAATCAAAAGCAAAGTCAAAACCAACTTCAAGCTCAAAATCAAGTTAAAAGCCTTGATAAAACACAGATAATCGCCCCTTTAAACACACAAGTTACGCGTGTTAATCCTTTGGTGCTAAAGGCGAAACACACAACGCGCTTAGAACAATTAAAAAACGAGTATTTGAAGGCATCTAAAGAAGAAAAGAAAGCGTTTAAACGTTGGATGATTGAAGCTGACGGATAAGAATTTATAGTTTTAGCTATTTGCTAGCAGTTGCTCATAAGAGATAAAATCTTTACCATTATACCCTACTTGTTTTATGGGATTGGTTATACCCGTTATTCTTAGAGCGAAAGAGAGGTTGGCTAGGCCATTTACATCAATAATAGCGTTTATACCCTTCATCCTTGAAGTTGCAGATGTGTTGGCTTGCGTTCATTCACCCCAATCACATAGTTTATCTATGCTCATAGGGTAAGAGTTGTTTGCCGCTTTCCCGCATTTTCAAGTATTTGAGTATCGCTTTAGTAATGTGTTTGGGATGAATTTTATAGCCGCCTTTTTACGTTTTTATGGGGTGTAATGCTATTAAAACGCTAATAATTTGAAAGATGGAAGCCACCTAAAGTGGTGAGACATAATGAACCAAGATAAACGTGTAACCATAAAAAACAGCATTAAAAGTGTTCCTGATTATCCAAAAGCTGGAATTGTCTTTCGTGACGTAACCAGTTTGATGGAAGATGCAAAAGCCTACAAATTAGCGATTGAATTACTTGTTGAAAAATATCGCGATCAGGGATTTACTAAAATTGTTGGTACGGAATCAAGAGGTTTTTTGTTTGGTGCTCCCCTTGCGCTGGAATTAGAGGTAGGTTTTGTACCTGTACGAAAGCCTGGGAAATTACCCCGCGCTGTGATCAGTGAAAGTTATTCACTTGAATACGGCGATGACACCTTAGAAATTCACGTCGATGCGATTGAGCAAGGCGATAAGGTATTGGTTGTTGATGATTTATTAGCAACCGGCGGCACTATTGAAGCGACAACAAAACTTATTCGCCGTTTAGGTGGCGAGGTGAAGCACGCCGCTTTTATTATTAATTTACCTGAAATTGGCGGTGAAAAGCGTTTGGAAGGTTTAGGCATCGATGTGTATAGTATTTGTGAATTTGACGGACATTAAGCAATAGTAAAGCCTATTGTAAACGCAGGGCGTGATTGATGAGATCGCGCTCTTTTTATGTGTGTGCTAGGATAACGAAATTAGGCACATAAAAAGCCCGAGTGAGAAATAAAAAAGAATGAGTTATCAGGTTTTGGCACGCAAATGGCGGCCGCATCAATTTAAAGATGTTGTGGGGCAGTCTCATGTATTAACTGCGCTTTCAAATGCGTTAGATCATAATAGACTTCATCATGCTTATCTTTTTAGTGGTACCCGAGGTGTAGGCAAAACCACGATTGCGCGTATTTTTGCAAAAGCCCTTAATTGTGAGCAAGGGATCAGTGCATCGCCTTGTGGCGTTTGCAGTACGTGCCAAGAAATTGATCAAGGACGGTATGTTGATTTACTTGAGATAGATGCTGCATCGAGAACAAAAGTAGAAGATACCCGAGAATTGCTGGATAATGTTCAATATAAACCTGCACGTGGACGTTTTAAGGTTTATCTCATTGACGAAGTACACATGCTTTCTCGTAATAGCTTTAATGCGCTTTTAAAAACCCTCGAAGAGCCTCCTGAGTATGTGAAATTTCTGCTCGCAACAACCGATCCCCAAAAACTGCCTGTTACGATTTTATCCCGTTGCTTGCAATTTCATTTAAAGCATTTAGATGCCGAACAAATTAAAAATCAATTGGCGCATGTTTTAGAGCAAGAATCCTTACCTTTTGAACCGCGCGCATTGTCTTTTATTGCTCGCGCCGCAGAAGGCAGTATGCGAGATGCATTATCACTAACCGATCAAGCTATTGCACTTGGCAATGGCGCTGTAAATGATGCGCATGTGTTGGAGATGCTCGGCACATTAAGTACAGATCAAGCCATTTTACTGCTTGAGGCATTATCACAAGCAGATGCCGACCCTGTCATGCAATGCGTGAGCGTATTAGCTGAAAAAGGAATTGAATGGGATGGTTTACTAAAAGAGCTTGCTGCGCAAACCCATCATATTGCGATGGCTCAAGCCTTGCCTGAGGCAATAGATACATCTTTACCCGATGCTGAACGTATTTTAAAGCTAAGTCGTCAATTTACCCCACAAGATATTCAGTTATATTATCAAATTTTGTTGCAAGGTCGGCAAGATCTACCTTATGCCCCTGATGGACGGGCAGGGTTAGAGATGGTGCTATTGCGAATGCTGGCCTTTAAGCCTGTCACATCAAATAGCTATACACCCGAGCGGATAAATATTCCGGTGAATGAGCCTATAAGAGAAAATACCTCAGGTAGCGCTCCATCTCCTAAAAAGGATTTAGTGGCGGAGCTTCAAGCGCTGAGATCTCATTTATCAACGCCTCCGATAAAAAAACCGTTAGCACCAGAACATTCAGTTAAAGCGGTGCAAACAAAAGCACCTGAAATCGTTAAAGAAATGCCGATTGCACAAGAAAAAATAGTGAATGCACACCAAAGTGTTTCTGAAAAAAACACATTGATGCCAGCACAAAGCCTTGCTCCCACATTTTCGCCGGTGTTAACAGAAGATGTATCGGCCACTGAAAATGTGCCTGAATACCCAAAGGAAGCTATTGCGATCACGCAACAAGATGAGCCTACATCAAACCCAACGTCTCAATTAGTCTCGCCCCCACAACAACAATCAAGTAATATGGCTTTATTACAAGCAAGAAGTCTATTGAGAAGCCATAGTAAAATCATCGCACAAGAAAATGCGGGATTAAAAAAAAAACCAATAACACCGAATAATGTGTCTTCATCCAGTGCAATTGAGCGTGTTTCGCAAAAATACAAACCTGCTCCAAGACATCTTGTTGAAAATACAAATCAACCCTTGGATGAAAAAAAAGAAGATGCATATCGCTGGACTTCCACACAAGAGCCGCGCGATAAAACCGTAGATGCATTGTCACCTAAGTTAATGAAAAAAGCGTTAGAACACGAAAAAACGCCTGAAATGAAAAAGCGAATAGAGCAAGGCTCTATAGAGCAGGACGCATGGAGCCGTATCGCTTGTTCACTTTCAATAACGAAACGGGCGAAAATGTTAGTGCTAGACTCAATTATGCACCAAAACGAGAATAAGGTTTTTCTTGGGGTGCGTGAGAAGCAAAAACATCTTATTTCAGATACAATCACGCTTGAGTTGACTCATGCATTGAAACCGTATTTAGGTGAAAATATTCATTTAACGGTTGAAATAAGTCAAGAGGGTATAACACCATTAGAATGGCGTGATAAACTCTATGAAGAAAAATTAATGAAGGCAAATCAAAGCCTCAAAGATGATCCTAATGTTATATTTTTCTGTCAACGCTTTATGGCAAAGATAGATGAAGACAGCATTAGACCACTATAAATATCCAAGCGAAAAGAGAGAAGAGTATGTTTGGTAAAGGCGGTATGGGTAACCTGATGAAGCAAGCGCAGCAAATGCAAGAGCGCATGCAACAAATGCAGGAAGAAATTTCAAATATGGAAGTCAGCGGTGAAGCTGGCGCAGGTCTTGTGAAAGTAACGATCACAGGCAGTCACAGTGTTCGTCGTGTTCATATTGATCAAAGCCTTATGGAAGATGACAAAGACATGTTAGAAGATTTGATCGCAGCCGCTTTCAATGACGCATCACGTCGTATTGAAGAAGCACAAAAAGATAAAATGTCTTCTTTGACTGGCGGTATGCAATTACCACCAGGCTTTAAAATGCCATTTTAATCAATGCGCACAAGCCAATTGCTTGAGCAATTAATGGAAGCCTTGCGCTGTCTGCCTGGGGTTGGACCTAAGTCAGCACAGCGCATGGCTTTTTATCTATTGCAACGAAATCGCCAAGGGGGGGTGCAATTATCTCAAGCCCTTGAACAAGCGATGAGTGAAGTAGGGCATTGCCAAAAGTGTCGCACCTTTACTGAGCAAGCGGTATGCGTGATTTGCTTAAATCCGCGTAGGCAAGAAAATGGTCAGATTTGCGTGGTTGAAAGCCCTGCTGATATTTCTGCCATTGAAGCGACAGGGCAATACTCGGGACGTTATTTTGTGTTGATGGGGCATTTATCCCCTTTAGATGGCATTGGACCTATGGAGATAGGTTTAGATTTATTAGCCGAAAAGTTATCAACAGAAGCGGTGACTGAGCTTATTTTAGCAACGAACCCTACAATTGAAGGTGAAGCAACAGCGCACTATATCAGTGGTCTTTGTGAGCAATATGATATTGTTGCAACGCGAATAGCGCACGGAGTTCCAATGGGAGGTGAACTAGAATTAGTGGATGGCACAACGTTATCGCATTCGTTAGTTGGGCGGCATCGATTAACCCCTTAATCTATTTTTATCGGTGAAGCCAAAATCGATGAAAACCAGATTATAAATATGCCCAAAATACGTAAAGATGCAAAAAGGCGGCAAACGAACTTCCCCTCCCCCCCATTACATCCCTTATCTATGCTCATGGAAACCCATTTTCTGTATCTCCACGTTTATTTGGCACCACCCCTTAAAAAATAAAGGCTTTTTTCGTAGCTTAAAAAATAAGCATTCAAACGTGATAAAACAAAAATCTTACTTTTTTTGACTTGAAAGCGAAAATATTTATCCCCATTGATATACCCATCATCCTTGAAACGAAAAGATGCAAAGGTTTTATTTATTCTCTTCAATCCTTGTCTTTATTTATACCCATGAGAATAACTTTCTGCTTTTTTGTATTCTTCAAGTGATAGGATTTAAATAATTTAACAGTGTGCTCATCTCCATTAAATATGGATATGTGCACGTACTTAATGACATGGGAACAAATAATGACAGTAGCGAATGTAGAAAAACGCAGCTTTGGTTCAGATACCTCTAAATTGTTGCACCTGATGATCCACTCTCTTTATTCCAATAAAGAAATCTTTTTGCGTGAATTAATTTCAAACGCTTCAGATGCGGCGGATAAATTACGCTTTAAAGCGCTCTCAAATACAGCGCTTTATGAAAATGATGGCGATCTTCGTGTCCGTTTAAGCATTGATAAAGACGCGGGTACATTGACGATTGATGATAATGGTATTGGTATGTCACGCGATGAAGTGATTGACAACCTTGGCACGATTGCTAAATCGGGTACAGCGGATTTTTTCCAACAGCTTTCTGACGATCAAACAAAAGATAGCCAATTAATCGGTCAATTTGGAGTTGGTTTTTACTCAGCATTTATCGTTGCGGATAAAGTTACTGTGGTAACGCGTGCAGCGGGTGAGGATGCTGATAAAGCAACGTGTTGGGGATCAGAAGGTGAGGGAGATTACACACTAGAAGAGGTGAATAAAGAAACCCGTGGCACAAGCATTACGCTTCATCTTAGAGAAGAAGATAAAGAATTTTTAGATGATTGGCGCTTGCGTGATGTGATTGGAAAATATTCTGATCATATCGGTATCCCCGTTGAAATGTGGACAAAAGAGCGCGATGAAGAAGGCAATGAAACAGAAGATGGGAAATGGGAAAAAATAAACAAAGCCCAAGCCCTTTGGACACGCGGTAAATCTGATATTACAGAAGAAGAATATAAAGAATTTTATAAGCATATTTCACATGATTTTGCAGATCCTTTACAATGGGGTCACAACCGCGTTGAAGGTAAAAATGATTATACGAGCTTATTGTATATTCCATCTAAAGCGCCGTGGGATTTATTCAATCGCGAACATAAGCATGGTTTGAAACTATATGTTCAACGTGTTTTCATCATGGATGACGCATCTCAATTTATGCCAAGTTACTTGCGTTTTATTCGTGGTCTAATCGATTCAAATGATTTGCCGCTGAATGTCTCTCGTGAGATTTTACAAGATAATAAAGTAACGCAAACATTACGTAATGCATGCACTAAGCGTGTACTTACTATGCTTGAGCGTATGGCAAGCAATGATCCTGAAAAATATCAGCAATTTTGGCAAGAATTTGGTTTGGTATTAAAAGAAGGACCTGCGGAAGATTTTTCTAATCGTGAAAAAATTGCAAGTTTGCTACGTTTTACATCAAGCATATCTGATAAAAGTGAGCAAAATGTATCACTCGCGGATTATGTTTCTCGTATGAAAGATGAGCAAGATAAGATTTATTATCTTACCGCTGATAGCTATCAAGCTGCAAAAAACAGCCCACACTTAGAGCAATTTAAAGCAAAAGGCATTGAGGTTATCCTCATGTTTGATCGCATTGATGAGTGGTTAATGAGCTATTTACCAGAGTTTGATGGTAAGCAATTTCAAGCCATTACTAAATCAGATTTAGATTTAAGTAAATTTGAAGATGATGCGGAAAAAGAAAAACATGAAGAAACTAAAAAAGAATTTGAATCTGTTGTTGAGCGGACGAAGTCTTATTTAAATGATCGTGTAAAAGACGTTAGAGCCACGTTCAAATTATCAGGTACGCCAGCTGTTGTTGTGACGGATCAAAATGAGATGGGCACTCAAATGGCAAAATTACTTGCGGCTGCAGGGCAAGAAGCTCCTGAAGTTAAATATATTTTTGAGTTAAACCCAGAGCACGCCATTGTAAAACAGATGGCAGATGAAGCGGATGAAGAAGTATTTGGTCGCTGGGTTGAAATGCTACTTGGTCAAGCCATGCTTGCAGAGCGTGGCTCAATAGAGGATCCATCGCAGTTTCTTATTGCTGTCAATCAATTATTAATGAAAAGCTAGTTTTTCTATTTCGCTTACCAAGCAATAAAACATACCAAGCCCAGCTATTATGCTGGGCTTGATGCTGTATAGATAAGCGTGTATGTTTCATGCTTTCAAGAATCTAATGAATTAAGGGGATAATAAATATGCGCATCATTCTTTTAGGCGCACCAGGAGCTGGTAAGGGCACGCAAGCACAATTTATCATGGAAAAATATGGTATTCCGCAAATATCTACAGGCGACATGCTTCGTGCCGCAATTAAAGCCGGCACTGAAATGGGTAAACAAGCTAAAGCGGTTATTGATGCTGGCCAACTGGTTTCTGATGATATTATTCTTGGTTTAGTTAAAGAGCGTATAGCACAAGAAGATTGTGAAAAAGGTTTTTTATTAGATGGTTTTCCGCGCACAATTCCTCAAGCAGACGGTTTAAAAGAGATCGGTGTAAGTATTGATTGTGTGCTTGAATTTGCAGTAAATGATGATGTTATTGTTGAACGTATGAGTGGGCGCCGTGCACATTTGGCATCCGGTCGTACCTATCATCTTGTTTATAACCCACCAAAAGAGGAAGGTAAAGATGATATAACAGGCGAAGAGCTTGTTGTACGTGATGATGATAAAGAAGAAACAGTACGCGCAAGATTACATGTTTATCATGATCAAACAGCCCCCCTTATTGCTTATTATTCTAAAGAAGCAGAAAGCGGACATACGCAATATTTTACTTTTGATGGTACTAAAAAAGTGGCTGAAGTAAGCGTAGAAATTGCAGATGCATTAGTATCTTATACTCAAAATACTTAAAGATGCAGAAAGGCGGCAAGTTCATTAATCTCCATGAGTATAGATAAACGATGTGATTAGGGTGAATGAGCAAAGCCAACACATCTGCAACTTTAAGGATGAAGGGGATAGAGTGTCCCTTATTTTTTAGGGGCACTCTCAATGTGTGAGTTATAACTTTGTAGAAAAGAGTAAAATATCTGAGCGAAACATTTGCACAAGCTAAAGATAAGCTTAATAAGTCTTCACTTGTGTTTTTTGCTTTTATATTTGTAAAAGCGGATGGTCTTTCTTGTGCATTACTTTGCTGTGTTTCTTGCCGTTGGATCTGTCGATGTGCGGCAGTGTTAATGTCCATAAAAATAATCATTTTTTGTTTGTCGTGTTTTTATCAGACGAACAATATGTTAATTTAGTTTCAACTTTTAAATTTAATTTATTGTTTATAGTTAACATGCTTGAAGATGCAGGGAGGCGGTAAACAATTCATACCCTATGAGCATAGATAAACGATGTGATTTAAGGTGAATTCGAGCCGCCAACGCATCTGCAGTTTCAAGGATGAAAGGTATAATCTTTATAGGGTTTATATTAAGAGTAAATATGAGTGATTTTATTATTTAAAGCTTAGTGGTATATGTATCCTTATTCACTTGAATTGTCTTTTGTTTTTGTGAGGAATTCTTTTCGTTATTATTTATTTTTAACCGTTGCGATTGAGATGAAGTTTTTTTAGAATCGTCAGATGATAAATCTTTAGTAGATGGTTCTTTTTTTTGAATATCATCTTCTTTTTGAATATCATCTTTTTTTTGAATATCATCTTCTCTTTGAATGTCATCTTCATTTTGCTCAGGAGATTTAGAGCAATATTCTGTAATAGCGTAAGTAACAAGAAAGCCTAAAGCAAGTATTCCTGCAATAACAGAAACACCAGTAAGAATGATAATAGGAAGAAGGGTTATAGTTGAAAGACCTATCATAGTTGCAGTGAGAGTTGCAATAATAGCCATAAAGCCAAATGAAAGAGAAATACCGATAAAGCTTGAAAAAAGACTAACTAAAGTGTCACTTATATTTTTCGCTTTTGTATTTTCAAAAGGAGAGCTTGCTCCTTCGGTTTCATATCGTCCTATATTTTGAGATGTCACTGATGACACTTGGAGCAAAACCTGAATTATTAGTTTTAGGTTATTTGAAAAATCAAAATCTCATTAAACACCGTAATAAATTAGATTCTGTTATCATTGATTGGGAAACGCAGTCTGCGGCTGTAATAACAACAGAAAAACAAGACAAACTAGAAGAGATTTTAGCAAAAAAAACAGTTACATCGGGTTGTGGACAAGGCACTTTATTCGGCGATGTTATCTCACAATTAAATACTTTAAAGCTTTCCCCTCCCACATTAAAGCAATCAACACTCTACGCCTTGCTCGAAGCGCTCACTTATTATAATCAAACCTATAAAAAAGCCGGTGCTGTACATGGTTGCGCTGTTTGTAAAGACACTCATATTATTTCTTTTATTGAAGATATTGGGCGACATAATGCCGTTGATACCTTATCAGGCGAAATGTGGTTAGCAGCAGAAACGGGTAAAGATAAAATTTTCTATACAACAGGTCGATTAACATCTGAAATGGTGATTAAAGTAGCGCAAATGGAGATCCCCATTTTGATCTCACGCTCAGGCGTCACACAAATGGGATATGAACTGGCGCAGCAATTAGGAATAATCATGATAGCTAGAACAAAAGGACATCGTTTCCAAGTTTTCACCGGTGCAGATAAAATTATTTTTGACGCAAAAAAAGAAAACAAAAACAGTATTCAATAGACGTTAAAATGAAAATGCGCCCTAAATATACCCAACAAACTTGAAGATGCAAGAAGGTGGCAAGTAAATTCATCCCGTGAACATCATAGCAAAAAATGTGATTGGAGTGAACGAAAGCAGCCAACGCATCTGCAACTTTAAGGATGAAGGGTATATTATTTAGTCTCACTCGAAAAGGAGATCGAGTCATGCTTAAAACTATAAAAAAATTTTCTTTCATTGGCTGGGTTTTCTTCTTCTTCACATCAATGACTGAAGCATCACCCGCAATAAAACTTGCTACAACCACCAGCACATATCACTCAGGTTTACTTGATTATTTATTGCCTGTATTTAAAAAAGAAACAGGATATGACGTTATCGTCCATCCAACCGGAACAGGTAAAGCATTAAAAATGGGAGAAAATGGAGATGTAGATCTTGTCATGACCCATGCCCCAAATGCTGAAGCTATTTTTGTTAAAAACGGATTTGGCATTTTACCACGTTCAATTATGTATAATGATTTCATATTAATCGGTCCAAAAAATGACCCTGCTAATATTGCACATGTAAAAAAAGTAACAACCGCACTTGAGAAAATAGCCACCTCTAACACTGCTTTTATCTCGCGGGGGGATGATTCTGGTACACATAAAAAAGAACGTGCTTTATGGAAGAGCACAAATATAAAAAATGATTTTACAAACTATAAATCTATTGGCCAAGGTATGGGGCCTGCGCTCACCATGGCAAATGAATTCCAAGGCTATACACTTTCAGATCGGGGTACATGGCTAGCTTATAAAAATAAACTCGAGCTGACACTTTTGTTTGAAGGCGATCCTAAACTAATTAATCCCTATCAAGTTATTTTGGTTAATCCTGCGCATTATCCAGATACAAATTCTGCAGGGGCTAAAACTCTGAGTGACTGGTTAGTTAGTAAAAAAACGCAATCTTTAATCAATCAATTTCGCGTTAATGGAGAAACACTTTTTATCGCAAACGCCAGTGAAAGCATGGGTAAACACAAAGAATGATTTGGGAAACAACACAAACTGCGTTTACATTACTATGGCAAAATGATCCCAAGCTCTGGGCTATTGTTGAAGTGTCATTTTCAGTTTCCCTTATTGCAATCGCTTTAGCAATTCTACCAGCCTTATTATTAAGCTTTATTTTGGCCTATGGGAATATCCATGGAAAATGGTTCATTCTTTCAATCATTAATACTTTGCTTGCTGTACCTACTGTTGTTGTAGGGCTTATTTTATACATGCTTTTATCACGTGCAGGACCACTAGGCGATTTAAAATTACTTTTCACCCAAAATGCAATGATCATCGGGCAAGTGCTGATCGCTTTTCCTATTCTTGTTTCCATGATGCATGCTGCATTTCAGCACAGTGATAAAAGAGCATGGGAAACAGCGTATACACTTGGTGCATCTATTCCGTGTGCACTATTAACCCAAATGTGGGAAATTCGCTTTCCCTTACTCGTGGCCGTTATTACCGCTTTTAGTCGAATAATTACTGAAGTGGGTTGCTCTATGATGGTGGGAGGCAATATTTTACACCATACGCGAAACATCCCAACGGCAATTGCATTGGAAACATCAAAAGGGGCTTTTATTCAAGGTATTGCACTTGGGATTATATTATTAGCCTTTTCCCTTTCAATCAATTTGGTTTTAAGTTACGCCCGTGGGAATGGGCATTTACGCAATCAGTAAACCATAAAACAGTTAAAGGTTATCCAATTGTGTCAATAAAATTAATGGAAGCAAATAATATTTCAGTCTCATTTAAAGACCGCCTTTTATTTAATATCCCCTACTTTTCTCTTCATTCTCAAGAAAAAATATACCTTTCAGGAAAAAATGGCGCAGGCAAAACTACCTTACTAAAAATCATGGCTGGCATATTAACCCCAACCCAAGGATATATTAACTTGCCAAAACCAAGTTTATTACAACGTCTTGCTGGATTCAAAGGCCAAACAAACACACTCTATATGCATCAATCCCCCTATTTATTTGATACTAATGTTGAAAATAATATTCTCTATGGATTAAAAAATAAAAAACTGAGTCAATCTGATAAAAAGCAGCGATTAATCAAGGTATTAAATCTCATTGAATTAAACACTGTGCGCCATAAACATGTCTCTTTATTATCAGGTGGGGAAAAACAAAAAGTAGCATTAGCACGAGCTTGGATCTGTTATCCCTCTGTTTTACTCATGGATGAATCAAGTGCTAATTTAGATACACAGTCCATTGAAATTGAAAAAAAAATTATTGAAGATCTGATCGAGCAACAAGGAACAAGTCTTGTTATTACAAGCCATCATAAAAATGCATTAATTTCTAGTTGCACTCAGGAGTGGATTATTGACAATCAACGCCTTATTCAAAAACCTCAATTATTATATTAATAAGGGATCTTATGCTTTCAATACCGAATACTATTTGGGTCATTCTTGCAGGAGGGCGCGCAGTCAGAATGGGAGGAGAAGATAAAGGGTTGATCCAATTAAATCATCGCCCTCTCATTGATTATGTTTACACTCGACTCCAAGAGCAAGGCGCTGAAATTGCTATCAATGCTAATCGTAACCAAGATAAATATAAAAAATATGGCATTGTTTTTAAAGATGAAATAAATGATTTCCCCGGCCCATTAGGGGGAATGCATGCTGCATTGACATACTTTAAACAAAGTTGGATTGGATTTGTACCATGCGACAGCCCTAACCTACCTTCTGATCTATTACAAAAAATGTATGCTCATATTGACGATAAAACAGAAATACTGGTGGCGCATGATGGCGAAAATATTCAGCCTGTCGTTACTATGATGCATAAAAAAGTATTACCTCGCCTCAATGATTTTCTAAAAAGAGGGGATAGAAAAATAGTTCTTTTATACTCACTTTGTAATACGAAATTTGTTGATTTTAGCCAAGAGCAAAATTGCTTTATTAATCTTAATACCCCTGAAGAATTGAAAAAATATGGAGAGATGATATGACACCTTTCTTACCAAACGTACCCATCATAGGGTTTGCTGCATATAGTGGTACGGGAAAGACAACACTACTAGAGTTGCTCATTCCACTTTTGGTCAGAAAAGGAAAGAAAATCGCACTTATAAAACACGCCCACCATAATTTTGACATAGATCATAAAGGAAAAGACAGTTATAGATTTCGAAAAGCAGGTGCAAAACAAATAGTAATAAGCTCTCAAAAAAGGTATGCACTCATAGCAGAAACCCCTAATGAAGAAACTTCTTTTTCTGATTTAATTAAGAAAATTGATATAGCACAAATCGATCTCATTTTAGTTGAAGGGTTTAAAAAAGAAGCTTTTCCAAAAATAGAATTAAAACGTCAAGCTTTACAAAAACCTTGGCTATACCCAACGGATAAAAATATTATTGCCCTTGCTTGCGATTCTTTTAAAAATGAAGTTATTCCTGACTATCTAGCCAAGCTTGATATTAATCAACCTAACAGCATTGCTCACTTCATTCTTAATTGGATAGAAAATAATAATAACACGCTAAAACCTGCAAGCTGCGATCTCTTTTCTTCTTCAATGATAAGTGTAAAAAAAGCGCAAAAACGCATTTTAGATACTATTTCAACTCAATTAACATCAAGTCCTGCGCCTTTACAGTATCTTAGAAACAAAGTGTTGAGTGAAAATATCATCGCGCCTATTAATGTCCCTTCCATGACAAATTCAGCAATGGATGGCTATGCCATTCAAAGTGAAGATTGTCATTTAACACAATTTAAAGTGATCGGTGAAATAAAAGCGGGATATCAGTTTTCAGCACAACTAAAAAAAGGGGAGTGTGTGCAGATAATGACAGGTGCACCTCTACCAGAAAATGCAGATACTGTCATAATAAAAGAGCAAGCCAACGTATTAAGTAAAGAATACATTCAAATAGATAAATCTAAAGGCGAAATTATAGCAAAACAAAATGTACGCATGGTGGGCGAAGATCTTGTAAAAAACAGCCTTATTTTCTCTAGAGGAAAACGTTTGAACTCAGCCGATGTGGGGATGATTGCCTCATTAGGCTACCGCCAAGCCTGCATTTATGCCCCCCTTCGCGTCGCCCTTTTTTCAACCGGTGATGAAGTGATAGAGCAAGGGGAAAGCAAGCCAAACGAAAAAATTTATGATACAAACCGCTTTACTTTACAAAGCCTTTTAACAAAACTAAATTGTCAAATATTAGACTTAGGTATTCTTCCTGATAATAAAACCGCTATTTATCAAGCACTCTCTCGCGTAAAAGGATCAGCTGATCTTATCATTACATCAGGTGGAGTCTCTGTTGGAAAAGCAGATTATATCAAATCCGTTTTAGAACAATTAGGTCATATTGATTTTTGGCGTATTAATATGCGCCCAGGTCGGCCTCTTGCTTTTGGTCACCTTGATCACACGCCATTTTTTGCGCTACCAGGCAATCCCGTTGCTGTCATGGTTACGTTTTTACTCTTTGTTGAACCTGCCATTCGACAAATGCAAGGAGAGAAAAATTGGCAAAGAGAAATGCTTCCCGCTATATCTGAAACAGATCTATCATCTCGATTAAACAGAACAGAATATATTAGAGGCGTTTACACGATTAATGCTGAAAAACAAATAATCGTCAAATCAACGGGAGCTCAAGGATCAGGTATTTTAAGTTCAATGAGCTATGCAAACTGTTTAATTAAAATCCCCCCCGAAAGAGAAAACATAAAAAAAGGAGAGTATGTAAATATTATCACGCTTCAATCTTGTTGCTAATGATAATGAATACATAACTTTATCTTTATTATACCCTTCAGCCTTGAAGTTGCAGATGTGTTAGCTTTGCTCATTCACCCCAATCACATTGTTTATCTATGCTCATGGGGATTCATTGACTTGCCGCCTTCCTGTATCTTCAAGTTTATTGGGTATATATTTTTATGTTTATTTTATATTTCCACATTTATTGC
>JACLAC010022277.1_pt1 | contig 24149 bp, 14 predicted proteins | sample 8027881 | NCBI WGS metagenome assembly JACLAC01 (sample SAMN15725517, study PRJNA655200) | protist metagenome | isolation source: fluorescence activated cell sorting (FACS) single amplified genomes of... | place: Spain: Blaines Bay Microbial Observatory, Mediterranean Sea | collected 2016-01-19 | reverse complement strand
GTAGATGATAGGAAAAATTAGGTATTTTTTGTACTTGAGACTTCAGAATTTAGAATTTATAATAAACTAGGGGCTAACGCCGCCGGCAAATGTTCGAAATAAGGAGGAAGTAATTGCAATCATTTTGGGTGGCCGGCGTCGTACATTAATTTTATGTTGTTATTCATATAAATACTTGTTCTAATTTCTTTCAGCTGTGTTTCTAAATCGTCTGGTATCCTTAAATATTAAAAATACACTATTTACTATTAAATTATTGTTACTTTATTTACAAAATCCACGGTTTCTTGTAATTTTTGCCAATTGTTGTGGTTATTTCAATATCTTGGTATTTTTTCTAATTTCTGTCCAATTCCTTCTACAATTTCTTGTATTTCCTTAACACAAAACCTACCTACTACTGACATTTAGCTAAAGATATTTCCATTTTCGGTACAAAAAATGTATACAACATGTCTTAACACTATTAACAAAGAAAAAATATGTTAATTTTAGACAATTTAAGTATATAAAACACATTTTCTCTATCATCCCGATTTACAAAAAAATGCTATTTTGGTGGAAAAATTTCTTCATTCACCACATAACTGTGGGACATGCACTTTCTTGCGGTAACTTCAATATATTGGTATTTTTTCTAATTTCTATCCACTTTCTTCTACAATTTCTTAAATTTCCTTAACACAAAACCTATCTACTACTGACATTTAGCTAAAGATAATTCCATTTTCGGTACAAAAAATGTATACAACATGTCTTAACACTATTAACAATGCAAAAATATATTAATTTTAGACGATTTAAGTATGTAAAACAAATTTTCTCTATCATCCCGATTTACAAAAAAACGCTATTTTTCTGAAAAAATTTCTTCATTAACCACATAACTGTGGGACATGCTATCCTCTCCTGACATATGATGTCTCAACACGGAAAATTTTTTTTTGACATTTTTTTCGACATTCTCTCCTGCCCCAATGCAACCGACTTCAGGAACGGAGTGGTACGATTTCTTAGACTCCGAAATCATATAGGAAAAGACCATATGGGAATTCCGTTTAAGTAAGGACCATCGTATACTCCCCCAAAATCACCCCTACGCGAACAGCATTTAAATTATATATAATTTATTAATCTGGCATAAATAATACATAAACCGGTCTATGATATGTGCATATTTAATAATTAATATATTATTTTAAGCACACCCATATATAATATATATCTATAACACATCATGTACATCAAAAACCAACCCAATCATCATTATTACTATTATTATTATTGTTAGAGGCATTGTCATTATTACCAAAACCATCCATCATAGCAAATGGATCGGTATTATTATTGTTATTCTTCTTAATAACATTTTTAGTTGTTGTGTTTGCATCATTATTAGTATTATTATTATCACCAAATGATAATCCATCGAGAGATAATAAATCTGAGCCACTACCATTGTTATTGTTATTATTGGTATTATTACTTGTTGGAACAGTTGTATTGGTGTTATTATTATTTTTTCTCCTTCTACGTCTACCACCAGTTGCTTTTGGACCAGATAATGTACTACTACCACTTGATTTTTTTGGTTTTCTTCTTCGTCGACTACTACTGCCATCATCCTCACCATCTTCACCACCTGTATTATTAACAGATGGTTTCAATTTAATTTTAATTTTTTCACCAGCTTTGATTGATAAATCACGTGTTGGTTGTGCTAACATTGCCTTTCCATTCTTTTCACGATCCAATTGCTTTTCAAAATCTTGCAATGCAACTTTAAAATCCAATGCTTGCTCACGCTTGTTAAAGCCCAATCCAGCAAAGGCATGTTTGCCAGTTTTCATATTTTCAATACGTAAAACAAAATATCTTGATGAATCAAAAGTTGCTTCATATGCTGGTGGTCCTTTATATCTTACAGGACATGTTACATATGGTTTATCAGTTGCTTTGTTTTTCACCAAGATAACACATTCTTCACCCTTTGCTAAAACTTCCAATCTTCCATTCATTAATGGATTCTCCTTTAAACTTTTTGCAGAATAACCTGTTGGTCCACGAGGTGGCACTTTAAATAAATATGCCGTATCAACAACACATAATGTTCGTACACTTTCTTCCATTGCATTATTATTATCCATGGAAAGCGAAGCCATATTTAATTTAATATTTGTTTTTTATATTATTATTGTTATGTTCGTTCAAAAAACCCAAGGTACAACTAATTATTTATATCAATATATATATATTATTATTTGCCTATCTAAGTGATTGATTATTTGTGTACACTATATCTTTTTTTTTTTTCTTCTTATACTTTTATCTATCCACTGTGGCTATATTCTATTTTATCATCATCACACATTATTATTATTAGAACAAAATTGGTACCTTCTTCATTGTACATGTAATAATAATAATATAACATAATACATTCACAAAGATAATACACATAAACAAACAAATGAATAAAAAGATATATATATATATATATATATACTATATATTATTACAAATAAAGGAAAACGATCATGTTGTTATTACTACAAACGATGCAAACATTGTGGAATTGGGCATTAGGTGCAGATATTATTGGTACAATCTTTTTCTTTTTTATTGCTAGAAATGATAATTACAGTGCAGTGATAGTTTTTATTAATGTCTTATGCTTTTTTAGTAATTTATTATGGGCAAAAATGTTTTCAGATTTACAACGAAATCAACGGACGATATATTTCTTTTTAGTCCTTGCCGCTTTAGCGGTTATAGGCACAATATTTGCATGGCGTGCACCTGTTGATGAGTCCGAAGATGATGAATATGAATATGAATATTATTCTGGTAGTGAAGATGAGGATGATGTAGATGAAAAAAATGCAAAAAAGATGAATGAGTTAATAAATGAAAGAGCGAACAATAACAACAAGAAGAAGAAAAATAAAAACAGAAACAAGAAAAAGAACAATTAATTATATATATATATATATATACTATTCGTACACATTCTCAACTTATTCCTGCTGTACAAAATCTTCCTCTTTATTGTTCAATAACAATTTCACTTGCAGGTTCTCTCATATTATAATTCGAACCCATAACATATCCATAAGCACCAGCATTTGCAATCAATATAACATCACCAACTGCAGTATTTGTTGGCAAATTACGACTATGTCCTAATACATCTGCTGTTTCACATATTGGGCCAACAACATGGCTGGTAAGCAATTCCGTATCTTTCTCATAATAATTATCAGCTGGTATAACATTATATTCCGTTTTCTTTGCAAATGTAATATTTACAATATCATGCCAAGCATTATATAATGCAGGACGAATCAAAGTATTCATACCAGTAGCTACACCTACAAAACGATGATTACGTTTCTGTCTAATTTGTGTTACATTTGTTACTAAAACTCCACCTTCACTAACTAAATATCTACCAGGTTCCATATGCAAATGTACCGGTTTTGGTTTCAATGATTTTAACTTTCTAGATATTTCATTTAATGCATCTGCCACACTGCCTAAGTTTACACCACATAAAGCATCTGGATTTTGCCCTGCTACACCTAATCCACCACCTAAATCTAGCCATTCAACATTTTCAAATTCAACTTTGCGTTGATTTGTCTTTTCATCTAATAGTAAGTTGGATAACGTAATAGCAGTTTCTCGCCATACTGTTGGTTTCAATACGCCACTACCAACATGTGAATGCAAACCAACTACTACAATGCCATATTCTTTTGCCTGCTTAGCTGCATTTGCTACTTCTGCGATTCGTAAACCAAATTTTTGCCCTGCACCAGATGTTCTAACATGTTTATGATGACCATGACTATCATCAGCATCTTCTCCTTCTACTGGATCTACACGAAATGCGATTTTTTTACCTTTAAAAACAGATGGATCTTGTTTGATAATTTCTATATCATCCACAATAACTTGTGCCCCTAGTTGAATGGCTTCTTGATATTCTTTCAATGAGCAAAAATTTGGTGAAAATAAAATCGGTACAGATTTTCCCAATACCTTACGCACATAACGCACTTCAAAAATGGATACGCATTCCATACCAAAACCAGTAGATGCAATTAGTGATAATACACGTTGATTTGAATTTGCTTTCATGGCATAATAGAATGTATCAACAACATTATTTAACAAAGTTTGTACATTTGTTGCTCTTTCTAATATAGTTGTTTCATCGTATACGTAATGGCCAGATCCATCACGCCCAAGTGTTAGTAACGTGTCGCGCACTTTTGGCGACAACCACCATTTCCGTGGCCCAACAGTAGCACTATTATCTGCCAATGAAAATGAACCTAACATCTTTTCTTCTTGTGTCAAGTTATGAAATCGTTTGCGTGAATTTGGGCTTAAATTACTTAAAATAACATTGTTTACTTGAATAGGCGAGTTTTTGTTGCCGATATTATTATTATCTGCCGGAGTAATAGATGGTGGGGTTGGTGGGCTATTTTTTAACTCTTCCCAAGTTTCACCCATGATAGACTGTTTCTTTTTTTCCATATTGGACATGTTAGTCTTTGAGAAAAATTGCTTATGCAACGATTGAACCATATTATTTGCAACATTTTCATCTACAACAAATGACATATTTAAATCCTCGCATGATTGTGTCATTAAATGTACTTCATGATTCTTTAATACTTTCATTGCATTGCCTATTTCCGGCAATCCACTTCTTAAATATTCACCGACGATACTTACAACAGAACATGGATAACGTGTTCTGACTGTTCCTAATCGTTTCAATTGATATATGACGCGTGCAAATGCAGAGCCTTCGAATCCGCCCGGAATATGATCCAACGTCAATGAAACAGCGTATTGTGACGTGGCAACTAAATCCACAGAAACATCCATTTCCCGGAATGGTTGAAACACTTTAGCTAAAAAACCTGATTCACCCCACATATCAACACTATCAATATGGACTAAACCTTGTCCATTGCGACATGTAACTGCTAAAACATTCGTTTTATTTGAAACCAACGATGCAATATGTGCATCATTACCATTCGAAAGTTTATTTTCATTACTTTTATCATTATTTACAATCACTACTTTTTGCTGAACTTTTCTTGGGGATAATGTTGTTTTACCACGCTCGCTAATACCATTTGTAGAGCTTTTATTATTATTATTAGCAACAATTCTTGTGAACGGGCCATTTGGATCTTCCGTATTGTGAATTTCTACAGGTATTCCACCCCATGATGCTGGTACTAAACATCGTGGATGAAGCACTTTTGCCCCCATCGATGCTAACTCTTGTGCAACACGATATGTCGTTTCTTTAATTAAACGCGTTCCTTTCACATTACGAGGATCTGATGTAAATAAACCATGTACATCTGTCCATATTTCCAAACGCTCTGCACCAATTAATGAAGCAAATAATGCAGCTGATGTATCGCTACCACCACGACCTAACAAGCACGTATGGCCATCTGCCGTAGAGGCAATGAAACCTTGAGTTATTACACACTCTGCATTTTCAATATCAAGTTTTTTAATGATATCGGGGTCGTAAGATGGATCAACACATGCTTGTAAAAAAGCATCTTCTTCATGTACATATCCACTTTTTGAAATTAAGCATTGACGTGCATCGACTCGTTGAGCAGTAGTTAAACCTGCCTTTCTCAACACTTGCAATCCAATGAACGAAGACATCAATTCCCCGAACGAACATACTTGTGCACGCATTCTAGGTGATACTTCTCCACATAATTCAATTCCAATTAAAAATCGCTTCAATCTATTTAATAAACCAAGCAATATTTGAAATTGTTCTTTATATTCATCAGTTCCTAAACCAAGGTCATTCCATAATTTTGTATGTATGTTAACAATTTTATCATATGATGTTAAATTATGAAAATCATTAAATGTAACATCTGTATTATTATTACCATTCACGGAATTGTTATTATTATTATTGCTATTTTCAACCGCTTCCTTTAACGATGTTTCCAATAAATTTGTTATTTTCGTCACAGCAGATACAGCTAACCAACAACGTTTACTGGATGCAATAACTCGTTTTGCTTGTAATGTAATTTCCGCCCATTTCGCTGCAGAGGCAACGGACGTTCCTCCAAATTTCAATACCACAAAAGGTTTCTCATTGGTTTGCATTGTTTGATTACTACAATATATATATATATATATGATTATATAGGTTGTATAAATATATAACAGAGTATATAAAATATATATTGATGTAGAAAATAGATTTGATGTGATTGTTGTTTCTTTCACGAGATTCATATATCTCACATGGATATATATTATAATATTAATTATTGTTGTTGATTGTGGATATTATAATTACTGTATGATCATTAGCAGGTGAATACAATGGAGAAATCAAAAAAACAAATACAAAATCCTCCAGCAGAAGAAAATCATCCACTCACTTTTAAATAGCTTCTTCTATGTGTATATTAAAAACTCCACTCACTCTCTCAAATACGACTTCGTATATATAAAAATTTTCTCTTACTCATGTATTATATATATATATGTGCGTATTGTATGATATAATTATTCTCAAAACCACACTGCATATATGTATATTATAATATGATATATTATATATATATATATATATATATGTATGTGCCACTTACAAATCAGCATCTGTGCCAAATGGTGTAGCTCGTCGAGCCACGTTACCTGACCTGTTCGTTTGTGGTGGTGGTACCCACCATTGTCCAGATTGATTTGCATAACGCATATTAATACCTGCTTTTCTACTATGTCTTGAAGTTTCTCCTACATTTTGAAAACTTGGATTTTTATCATTGCCATCTGTACCAAATGGTACACTGCCACCGTACATTTTGTTATGGCCTTGTGATTTTGGTCTATATGGTGCTTTTTCAGCGGGCATATTTGTCTCATCTTTTTGCCACGAGATGATATCACCAGAGGAGCTCATTGGATCATTAGGACGAAATTTACGCGCAGTTTGCCTGTCTTGCTTTCGGTTTTCTACATTATCTTTATCCCATTCAATAAAGTTACCAGTAGCACGAAGATGCGGCCTTGGACCACCTTGCACAGCTCGCCTTGGAAAATTTCCCTCCTTGCTCAATGATTTTTGCTCCATATCATTTGGCTTTCCACTCCATGTTAATATATCTCCATGACTTTTCGTTGCGTTTGTTTTGTTTATGGATGCAATATCTCCAGTTCTACTACCATTTTGTTGTTGTTGCTGTACTACTACTTGCTGCTGTTGTTGTTGCATATTGTTGTTATTATTATTTTGATTGCTAGGATTGTTCATGACTTCCATGCGTTCCATTTGAGCAAATACAGGTCCCATGGCCTGTACGAAATCACGGAAGACAGCACTACCATGCGCTTTTTGCTTTGCAATTAAACGTTGCATCGATGTAGGTAATGGAATTTCCATTGCATTCATTCTGGCATAAAATTGTTCCGTGGTAATTTGACCAGCATCTAATTGCCGTACGCCATCATAGACAGCACTGCGCAAAGCAGTTACGCGACCACCAGAATTTGCCATGCCACTAACAACTTCCCTGCCTGTACCAGTGTATTGTTGTTCCATTGCAGCTGTTGACCATGATGAAGAAGGTTGATATTCATCACGGAACATGGCAGATCGCACACCGGCGGATGTATTATCTGGTTTGTAGAATTCACCATGTGCTTTACCTGTTAATGAATTTATACGAGGGCGAGTCTCTGGTTGTTTTTGAGTATCTCCACGCCATGTTACAACATCTATTCCACTGTAATTTACTCCTAATTTCTGTGCACCACGCCTTGGGCTGCGTCCTGTCTTTCGTCTGTCTGATATAATCGTCCCATCATTGCGATCAAATCTTGCACCTGCAACTTGATTGTTGAAATTTTTACCATCTTCCGTTTGCAACGCATTTAATAAATCTTTATATTTAAATTCACATGGCGTGGAACGCAATAATCGCGCCAATGCATTTGTTTCTTTAATACCAAGATCAAGTAACGATTGTCTAAAAGCTAGGACACTACATAAGCCATTGTCAAATTTATTAAATAATGTAGCAATGGTTTGGTTACTGCGGCGTACTAATTCCTTTTGTGGTGTACCACCAAATTTTTCATTCTTTAATGCATTTTGATATTTCAACTCGATATCAGTTAGACTTCGTTGTCTATTTACTTCCGGTGGTGGATTCATTTGTAGCTTTTGCTGCTCGTATTGTTGCTGCACTTGTTGCTGCGCCAATGATGATGATGGTGCATTGTTTGCTACTTTTAATATTTGTTGGTCTTTAAATTCCTCAACAAACCTGGAATAATCTACAAAGCCTTGGCTATCTTGCTTGCAACTCAACATAACTTCATCAACAATTGGATGGCCAAACGTTAAACCAAGGCTTTCAATTGCTTCTTGGAATTGTTGCGCATGTACTATGCATTTGCGCTGTGTTGGAATTGAACCAAGCGTATCAATAATCGCTTGCTTCAATACAGTATCTTGATCCGACATGATTACAATATAATCTTATTTTGTAATGTATATAAATATAATAATAAAATATATAACTATCTTTTGAAAAAAAACAAAAACAAATTACGGTTATATAATAATTCGACGTATATATAATAATATGCAAATAATTAATATATATATATTATATATATATATCTGCTTCCTTTTCGACACGTATAAAAATTGGACTATACTATCTTACTATATGGAATGAGACTTGATAAGCACATATACATGTATATATATATATATATACGATATGTTTAAATGTCTGTACACACACACACACTTTCTATACTTTAATTATTTTTGTAAATTATTTAGAATTCTATGTTATTTTATAACGAAATTTTAGCGAGGCTCTTCTTGTTGTTGGGATTATTTGAAAAAATATATGTGAGATAGCTATACTTATTTATATATTCATATTCTAAGATCGATACTTGTTGTCATAACATTTAATTATTTGTGCACTTGTATGCTTGTATGTGCCTATGTAGAGCGAGTGGAAGTTTGATAGGGAATTTCCCCCTAAGCACCTCTATAAACCCTAAAAAGTACATTAATTTTATCAGTAGGAGTATTAGTATAGTGAACGCGGTAGCAGTAGTGGAGATACACAATCATCTAGTTATCATTTGACACTTGGGCCATCCATCCTTGAGCACCAACGACTAGTTGCCCCAGCTGGGATGCGACGAAGAGCGAGTTTAACAACTGCACTCATATCATGTCATAAAATGGTCTAAGTGATGTCTCTCAAATGAGGCAAACACATCACATGCTAACAGGTAACCTGTCAGCGTGATATACCATTTATTTATACGATTAAAAACGTTTGTGGATACTCCATATTCATATTGCATAATTGGACTTTGATTTTTTTCCTCTCTGGCTAGCACTTTCAAGGTCTTTAAGTGCTGGTCTTCCATTGTTTGTTGTATTCTTGATATATCAGCAGGATTAGAAATATGCAGAGATGATATAACGTTGAAAGATATCTTACACCAAGAAGGCTTCACGCCAGAAAGACGTGAATGCATGTCCCTTGAAATTGATATTGCTGATATCAACCAATTTTTAATGAAATTATTGTAATTAGACAATACAAGACACAGTTGGGTTAGTAAATTTATATGATGAGGTAGTAAAGGATAGGACGGTTCAAACTGTAGGTGCAATTTCAATAGTATCAAAGAAAGCCCAAGTTACAAAAATGGTTTTATTAGGCAATACTTGTGAAAACAAAATTGAAAGTGGAATCTGGAACTGCCAATGCGTTAGAATTAAAAATCGAATACATTTATGACAGGTTGAATCTGGTTGGGCAGGTACAGAAGGATATCTCATGGTTCAAAGCAAAGAATAAAATTAATACGTAATATATAATATATAATATATATGATATTAATACTTAATAAAGTGTATGTTAATTTTTTTATGGGTTTCGATTTCGTTTACGAAGAGGTTTCACGGCAGCAGTTTGACAACCATGATCAACTACCATCAAGGTATTAGTTGCGGAAGCATTCTGACGCAAATTTCTAACGCTAAACCCTATACGCATTGTACAGTTTCCAAATGGCACTTTTCCGTTTTCTTGATACACAATTTCAAAGTCATCGTCAGAGAGTACTGATACAGAGATTATTGATTCTACATTTGCACCTTCCCTATAATGGGATTTCATGTATTGAATAACATCGGCAAAATTTGTTATTGTGTTATCTTTTAGTGCTAGTAGGAACACCAACAATTTTAACACAATAACAACAAATGATGGAGTGGAAAGAATGCATCCAAGAACAATAATTAAATAATATATATTCACGAAAAAGGCTGTTGGCGCCATAAAACAATACGAGAATGTTATTTTAAGTACGAATAGTGCTTTCAATTAAGAATGCAAAACAAACATACACACTATAGAACTTTGTTTATCCTATTATCGCATATAGGAGGCCAAAGCATTTCTATGCCGTGCACCCTATATCCTATATGTAACCCTCGGCTTATTTGGATGTAAAAAAAACCTATACCTGGTACTAGTTGCACTAGCAACCCACTACAGTATGTTTTTAGTAGTCTACGGAAATGAATGAGTCTTTTTGCCGAGACGTGTGATGGATGTATGTTAGCTGGTTAGTCTATCACAACATATTGCCATAAGTAGTCGTCTAGATATATAGATATATAGAATATAGATGTATTATATATATTCTGTGTGAAAATAGAAAACAGCTACATATGTTACATAGATGTATAGTTTAGAATATAGTAAAGATTAGATACATATATTATATTACTATATACATATACATAGTACATACATATTTTTATAATTATATTATTAAATAATAAATTTATATTATATATATATTAACATATTTGAATCAAAAATAAAATATGAATAAGAAACAAGGAGGTAGGAACAAAAATTTCAGTATCTGGGGAAGATCCAGAGCAGGCACTAGACAGTCACGGGTATCGTTAAAATCAGCAAAAGATAGTGGATTATCAACATTAAGGACTGAAAGCAATTTATCTGAAGAAGTTAGTGTCATGTATGTAGAAAACTTGTTCGATCAGTTAATACCGCATCTAATCGAAAAACATAGATATTTACCTGAAAAACAATTACATTATCCAATTGTTAGGGACCACGTTGCCACCGGTATACAAGCGACTGCAAGCTTAATTAAATATTGGGAAAATGCTACAAAGAATCACCACAATTTTTCTGCGGCATATATGAAATCTGTTATTCCGCATATATCACATACAGAAATTTATCAAATGCGTAAATTTAATTCTATCATAAGACACTTAAATCAAGCTCGTATGGAAGCAACAGTGACATATTGTAAAAATGTTTTAATGCAAGTTGTTAAACCCGCAAAAGTCTTGTTACGACATATATCGCAAAGTGTCGCAGCGAATGATAGGGATATGGCAGTCTTGATTGAATCCTATGAGATGAAGGAAAAGAATGTTAAACATGGTATACGAGATTTAAGAGCTGCGGAGAAGAATTTAGATTCCTGTTTAATTGCTTGGAATGAACATAAAAAGCATATATCGAAACATTTTAATGTTAATGTTGGTTCAGCTGCTAATGAAATTTATCGTGGGTTTTTGAAGAAAAAAGGCAGTGGTACTGGTGGAGGAATGTTTGGTGGTATTGGCGGGCGTAGAAATTGGAAAGAACGTTTATTTGTGTTATCAGCACCCGAATCTGGAAAGACATACGCAACATTAAATTATTATACAAAAGATTCTAGCACCGTAGCGAAAGGTTCTGTTATTATTGATAAAAGTACTATTGTTAATTTTGTTGACGATCCAAAATATTCAAATGCATTTAGTGTAATGACGGAAGCATTTCATCATGATGGTAGTCACACCCATGATGATTCCGATGACGATGATAATAATAATAATAATAATTCTCATGGCGGTGAGTCGAATTTGAAGCAATTTTCAAATTATTTGCATAGAAAACAGAAAACGAAAAAAACAAGTTTAATGTTACAAGCTGCTACACCTGAAGACCTTGATATGTGGGTCAAATATATTGAACGCACGGTTACATTGTTTTCTGGAAAAAGTTGCGATAGACTCAAATCAAAAGGAAAAGGATTTTTTGCTCCTGTATCACCACGAAAGTTACGAGAAGTTCAAGATGACGCTACGAAAGATACCTCGCCTAACCGCAATTTAGCACGCGATGCGAGAGGGATAGAACTGGAAGAACTTGCAAATAAAGCGAAGAATCATTTAGCGATGCAGCAACAACAATTGAAATATACCACAAGTTCATTAGAAAAGCATCATGAGGAACATAAACAAGGTGTTAGTAGAGTTATACGTAAATTATTACGTGTTGAATTGTACCGTGGAGAGGAACAACGAAAATTAATGAAAACGTTTATTATTCTTGAATCTATTTTTGATGAAAAAACTAGACCATTTATACAAGCTGCACTTGAATCTGTACATACAGTTGATGCAGTGGAAGATGTTAAATTTTTTGTAAATAATATTGTTGGCTCAAACGGAATTGATGATAGTATAAGCAAACCAATTGGAACATTGGCACCATTGCATATATTATCCGGTAATCGACCTGTAATATCAACTGATTTAATGCAAGAATTGATTGATAGTAAAACAATATCAGCCGATATATTAAAGGGTGTGAAGGACATAACTAAGCAAAATCAGCGTGGCAGTATTTTTGACGAAAGCGCATTATTTTGCGGTTTAGACAGTGTTACTGATGAAGAATTTTATGTACCAACTGATGATGATGATGATAGAGATAGTAAAATTAGTAAATTAACTGATGATTTAGATGGTGCAAATACCTCCACGCTTACATCTGAAGCATTGGACGAATTTAATAAAGAAATGATTTTATCACAGCAATCTGTGAACAAAACAAAACGTAGTAGTTCTTGGGGTGGTAGAACTGGTCCAAATAACTTAAAAACGAAGCCAAGGACAACGGCAATGTCTGACGAGTTGTATATAAAGAAACGTCAAAAAGATCCTGGAGTGGCAACTATTAAATTTGAAGGTGGATTCTCACCATGTATTGATAGTTGGGATGCAATGATGGATCAACTTGATATTGAAAAAAACGATTTAAGAACAACAATGTCAAAAATGATGGGTGGTGGCAAAGCAGCAAGGAACAGTTTAGGAAGTAGTGATATTGATGGTAATAATGGTAATAAATATGGCAATGGTGCCAAAATAGCACGTCATAGTTTAGAAGGCAGTGATAAAAAAGTTGTGAAAAGTAGACGAAAAAGCAGCTTAACTCCATTTGCACAGCGATTATTAGGTACTAAATGAAAGAAATTATAAGAAAGAAGATATAAAAAATTCTCTTATATAAGAAAGAAGATATATATGTCCACCAAGAGAGAATAAGAGTGAACAAAGCAAGATATAGATATATCAATATATTTTCATGATGTTTATTTGAATGTGCATTTCTATATTTTATCTATAGATTAAAAATATATTTAAATCTTCGTGTTCTAACACATTTTTGTGTTTTTCAAAAATATACTCTGAGTATTTTATCTCTCCCTCCTTTTCCTGCAAAAATTCTTCGTTGGTTCATCAATCTTTTCATCAGTGTGTGCATGTCTTCTATAACACAATTTTAAAGATATGATTCCTACTTTTTTAAAAATGTATTATTTACATATATATATGTATACTAATTTTTCCAGGTATATATTGTATGATATATATATATAAAATTAAAATATTAATGGAAAAAAAGACAATTCAAATTCAAATAATATATTTATATAAACAATTGATGTAACATTTGCAAATAACAAACATACAAATATTGACATCAATACTATTAACAGCATGAATAATAATGCAAACAAAAAAGGAGGAAGGAATTCATGGGCGGAATTGCCTGATGATAATAAACAACAGATACACAATAACAATACAAAAGGAAGCTTTAGTATCAGTTCTTCAACAATTGATAATAATGATATTGATATCTCAATTAATGGATGTAGCTACAATTTCAATAATTTAAAAAATGTTGATAATGATATGAAGGAAAATTTAATGCGCTTGAAACACCAAATAGAAGATGGCCACATGCATATATCACACATTCCATGGTTTGCAAAACCAAAGGTAAGGCAATTTTGGATGCCAAAGGAAATGGGTGGTGGAAGTAGTTTATCACATTCACATGAGGAAAGAGTAGCAACAACTAATGATTTAGTTTTGGATTTAGTGATGGTTTATATCTTAAATGTACTTGCTACGTTGACTGTTAAAAAAGCCGAATTTATTGGTGGATACCAAAGTCCATCTGGCAGCTCTCACAGACTGTTATCCATAAACAAGAATGAAAATAATCAAACTAATTCAAGTGGAATACATCACAAACGCCTGGATACTTATACAGATGCACAACTTGTTATCGCAGCTATTGTTGATACAGCTGGATTATTCATACCATTATTTTTTTGTTGGATAAGGCTAACCAGAACTCTTAATAAATATGAACAAAACGATGTTGTTCACTTATTCTTTTTCCTAATAAATATGATAGTGTTTACTTTATTAGGAAGAAGTGTTAATGCCTGTGGCACAGAAGCAGAGACGAATGGTGGGAGAATAGGCGATCCCAGCAACCGTGTACCATGTTATGAATTTGTTGGATTTTTACAAGTATCAATATTTATAAATATCTTGTATATGTTTTATGTACGATATTTTAATAAATCAAAATCTTCAAGGTTAGGAATAGATTATGAAATTGCAATGATGTCCTTTAAAATATTTATATATTCATTTATCCACGTTGGCTTGTATGATTTTATTCAAACTGGGAGACCAAAGTCATTTGTGATAGCTTGGTGGGGAGCTATATCATTTGAAATTTTAGTCGGATTAATACCAGCGGTATGGAGCTTGTTTTCAAAAATTCCAGTGTGGAGTATGAAACATACTTGCATATGCTTAAGGCTATGTCATTCGCCAGAGGAAGAAACATCACGTGGTTTAGGTTTTGGATTAATACCACTTCATACGCATTTAACAACGGAACGATTATCATTATTTGTTATCTTAAGTTTGGGTGAATTCCTAGCAGGTGCAGATGTTGGAGGAAAAAGTCACTTTCCAGGACAATGGAAAATTAGTATTGCGTATGTAAATTCGATTTCCTCTAAACCTAAAAAAAGGATATCTTCCCTAACAACACATCACTCACTCATTCATGTACCACATGTACGCCATTTCCCACAGTATTATTATATTGATGGTTGGAATTAAATTTACGGTGTTGGATTTGGCAGCGTTGCCAACGGCGTCAAAACGGGTATGTGCAAATATGAAAACGAAAGGTGTCAAACATTCAGCCCATGCATTGAGTATAAATCAATTTCGTGGATTTGGATTTGTCACCTTATATGTTTTAATAAATTTTGCGTTACTGTTATTTGCCGGTAGTTTTGATGCTTTAACACATTATAGGCATTTTGGCAAATTGCATAGATCATTAACTTGCATTGGAAGTTTTTTAATTTTATTTACAACAACATTACAACAATTATGTCATCGTGGTGCATCGGAACGACGAGTAAGAAAAGAAATCAGAATTACAATACGTTTTATATTTTCTATCATCATGCTGATTGTGCCTGTTTTTTTTAAAAGCAATTCTGAACAATATGAAAATGAGAACCAGGAAATTTCTGTTAATTTTGCATGTATATTCATTATGATCTATGCCGGGCTCTTTTACACCATTCTTGCATTGGATAGATGGATGAGAACGCCGTTAGCACAGTTGCATTAAAAACGGTAGCAAAAAAGAGAATTATCTCGTTGCGTATAAATATAATTTAAATTATTAGCGAAGTACAATATGATGTGTGTGTATATGATTAATATATATATATAATATATATATTTAAAAATATCACGAGAAGTGTAAAAAATATTATAACTTAGATTTTAACCATCATTATATTTTAAAAATATCATATACTCGTATTATATGTGTGTGTGTTTTTATAATCAATACGTATTACACAGTCTTAAAAATACGAAAACGACGTACGAAATTTTGTGTTGTAATTTATCAAGATATTAATTAATTTACTGCTGATTATATATTTTTTGCATTTTATTTTAAAATATTATACGAAGTAAATACTAGTGAATTATTATTATACACGTTCGTAATATTATATTTTTTATAAAAATATCATTGGTACAACGCGTAAATCTCCAAAGAGATATTTTAAATCTCTCACCAAATATTTTACGAACACACTCTCTTTCGTATTTTTTACTATAAATCTCCTCTCTCTCTCTCACACTCTCCACATATTCGAAATGATCTACTCTCGCATCTATGCATACTCCTCACCTCTCACATACGCCATTAATCCATCATCATACCACTACCCCTACCATTATTTATATTATTATTACTACTACTATTACTAGCACCGTTCACCGGAACATTACCAGCCCTAATTAATTGAAATGCTTCTAATGTTGAATAATATAATCCTGTTTTTGGATCTCGATACTTTGCTGGCATTCCTGTAACTGCGCATACAGGACGTTTTGGATATGGTATAGGTTTAGAATTTATAACACGTGGCACTTCATTCACTTCTGTAAATGTATACAGCGTACCATATTTTTTTGATGAATGGTATCGAACTAATGGTCCAGCATATGGTGCTTTTGGTGCTGCCCTTGCACGTTTATCAACTTGAAATTGCAACATTACTTCCAATTTACGCTTGTTTTCAATTTCTGTAAATGATGCAGCACGTAACAATTCTTCCTGTGTCAATTGCCGTACTGGTATTACAGGTGCTCTGTTACTGACACGACTAATTGCTCTTTCTTTCATTGATCTGCGAATACTTTCCGATTGTTTTTTACGTAACTTGGTAGATTCACGAAAAACACGTTGTCGATCAGGTCGTGGTACAATCGTTCTTCGAGGACGGCGTATTTTTTTAGTATTATTGTTGCTTTTACCCTTATTATTATTGCCACGTTTAAATGCAGGATCTTGATAACGACCTGTTTTCCCAGTTTTTTTCCTTCGTCTTGATGTTACTTCTTCAACCTCTTCATCAGACGAATCTTCAGAATCATCAAAGTCAGAATCAATAATATCCTTTTGTTTTTCGTAAACGTAATCATCATCTTGATCATCGGCCCATGCTTTTTGCCCCCAAAACGATTGATCAGCTTCCTTCTCTTCACCAATTAATTGATTAAATCTCCTTCCTCGTGTTCCACGCTTTGGTAAAATTTTTACTACTGGTTCATCATCAGAATCAGAATCAGAAATATCTTCTTCTTCACCAGACATATCATCATCATCATCATCGTCTTGTTTTTTCTCTTTCTTTTTCTCTTGTTCATTTTCGTCGTATTCTTCATCATCATTATTTTTGCTCTTCTTTTTCTTCGATGAACTTGTGGTTGTTGTAGTAGTAGTAGTAGTAGTAGTCGTTGTCGTTGTTGTCGATGATTTTTGTTTATTATTATCATCTTCGTCACTATCTATTTCCATACTATTATCACCTTTCATTTTACTATTTGTTTTATCGTTTTTCTTATTGTTTGTTGTTGTTTCTGGTACTACTACCTCTTCTTCTCCCTCCTCATCTTCCTCTTCTTCTTCTTCGTCGGAAGAAGTTTCTTTCCTACCACGTCTGCCTCTACGTGATGTTCTAGTTGGTGCAACAGGTGGTGGAGCAGTTTTTTTCCCGCGGGATGATGTACGTCGTGTTTTTTTACTACTATCTGTGTTTGTTGAGGTTGTGCCTCGTTTCCTTTTACCAGCCGGCATGTTTATCGTTGGTTCTCGCAAATAAATCTATATATATATATATATAGATTATATCATATATCTATACAGTACACACACACACAATATTTCTTTACTACATATCTATATTTAATATTTATCCATCTTTCTTTTATTATTATGCATCTTATCATCAATTTCAATCTACTAAAAATCATTCATCAAATTTTATTATTTTCACGTCTCAGCAAAACCGTGATTTTGACCGGGACAGGGAAAAGCCAAAATCGGACAATAGGCAAAACAAACAAAATAATATTATACTATCAAGTATAAATAATTCCAAATGCTTTATGGGGGATAGGCAAAACAAACAAAATAATAGTATACTATCAAGTGTAAATATTTAAAATATGATAGGAATGTAAAAGTAGTAGTGTGTTGATTTAAGTATAAAATTTACACGCAACTCGCACATATCATCCTCTAAACAAATTCAAATTCAAATTTAAACAAAACCAACCACCAACGTTATTTATTTATACCCGTATGATCATTACCTGCTCAATATTGCTGTACTCGCTTTATATTTGGTATGTTTAATAACCAAATTTCTAAAACATTTTTTCTTATATTTGTACTTATTTGTAGTGTTATGATAGGAAGTAAAGAAAAAATGTTTTAGAAATTTGACTATTTGACATATCAAATATACAACACCGTATGTTATATCGAGCAGGTGTTGTTCATAGGGATATAAATAAATAACTTTGGTGGTTGGTATTATTTAAATTTGAATTTGAATCGGTTTAGAGGTTGATATGTGTGAGTATGTGTGTAAAGTTTATACTTAAATCAACAACACTACTACTTTTGTGTTCCTATCATATTTGAAAAGGGGGAAATATTTATACTTGATAGTATAACATTATTTTGTTTCTTTTGCCTATTGTCCGATTTTGGCTTTTCCCTGTCCCGGTACCTACACCGTTGGAGGGGGTTTTTGCTGAGACGTGTTTTTTATTATTATTACCAGGTATTACCAGGTATACCAAGTACAGGTAAATACTACCTGTACCAAAATTATATTTTTTGATGATATATTAGACTATTACCTGGATTACCTGGATTACCTGGAGATTACCCTATGTGGTTCAAAAAGGTGGCCCACACGCCCACACACAGTCCATCACAGTATTCACCTGGTATACACGCGACTAGCATGGTAATGGTATTACTATCTTATATTTATTTGGTCGTACTTATTATATACTAAATATTATAATATATTCTATCAAACATATACAATGGTATGTCTATCTTGTATGCTATTGTAATATAGCAGCTGAATACTGTGGGCCACCTATATTTGTGCTATTTTTGGCAATTTGACCAAAAATCACAATGATAGGAGTGTCAGTATACTAAAATTCATACTTATAATATTTAAAAAAAAGTTGACACATTTGATTTTTTCTCCCATCACACCAGGCACACACCATCAGTAAAATCAGCACGCGCACACGCCTGGCATGCACGCCAAAAAAAGAAGAGAAAAAGAATATATATATGTGATCGTTGCATTGATAGTTTACATAGAAAGATATGAAAAGATATCTTGTATCGTATCAAACAGGAAGAAATCAAAAATAACTTCGAATATAGTTATATGATTAGATAGTTCAATATATGTATATATATAAATATATAAACGACTAATATTAATATGCAGACATATATCAAGAAAATATCATCACAAATGATGATGATGATGATAGTATTAATAATTGTTGCCACGTGTCTGACTACCTGGACTACTATTCATAGTGTGAAAATGGCACCACCGGCATCAAGAAAATTAACACGAAAACCGGAAGCGGGGCCATATGCTGGATATAATAAAATTATTGCAAATGAATATAAAAAATATGTACTAAGTAAAAAGTTTAGTGATAACAATCATAATAAACGTAATCAACGATTATTAAGTGCAATAAGTGCTAGTTCACCGGAACAAGTACATATTTCTTATGGTATTCCAGCAATATCATCCATGGTAGTTTCTTGGGCAGCAGGAACTCCACCAACAGCAGCACCTGCTTCTTCCGTGCACTATTCCGAAAATATTGATGATATCAAAAATGGGAAAGGCTCTACTTCAAATGTTAATTGTGAAACGCCAAATTCATATAAATATTTATGTGCAAGATCAGGCTTACCATTTTGTAAAACAGAGGAATACCAAAGTCCGTATTTTCATCATTGTACAATTAGTAACTTAAAAACAAATACGAAATATTTTTATCAAGTTGGTCCATATCCAACCGGTTCTACTCCACCATCGACACCATTTTCGTTTCGAACTGCTAGGGCGGTTGGTGATGATGGTAATGGTGTGCTTACAGTGTCGGTCATTGGTGATATGGGACAAACACCTTACTCTGAAGAAACCCGTGATGCAGTCAAAGAAGCAATGTCGAAAGATGATTCACTACAATTTGGTTTTATACTTGGCGATATGTCATATGCAGATGGGGATAATAATCGATGGGATACATGGGGACGTATGATGGAGAGCATGTTGGCGAATTTACCAACTATGTACATGGTTGGAAATCATGAAATTGAAGATGACAAGACGACGAAAATGTCATTTTTACCATATCGCAATCGTTTCCGTATGCCAAGTACATTAAAGGAAGTCGATGGGCCATATGCATATTTTCCAGATTTGCCGCATCATTATTACAATTTGGATTTGACATATGATGGTGGCTCAAGTTATTATTCATTTAGTGTTGGACTTGCACATTTCATTGTATTAAATACATACAATACGCATTTATCCGGGAAAGGATCTCCGCAATACAACTTTTTGAAAACAGATCTAGAATCTATTGATCGTTCTAAAACACCATGGGTATTTGTATTTATGCATGGTCCATTCTATCAAAGCAATGAAGTTCATCAAGATGAACATGCAACTTTATTGTTGCAAAGTTGGGCAGAACCTTTATTTAATCAATACCACGTAGATGCCGTCTTTGCTGGGCATGTCCATGCATACCAACGCACACACCCAATTCCTGCAAATGCAGGCCCTGTGTATGTAACTGTTGGAGACGGTGGCAATCGTGAAAAGTTGTATGATAAATTTGATACAGAGACATGGAGTGCATATCATAATGGCGATCATTATGGTTATGGAAATATACGCGTATATAGCAAAGATAAGGCAGGTTGGTATTGGAGAGGCAATCCAGATCCAAACCTTCCAGATGTAGAAGATTCTGTATTGTTTACACCACATGAGCAACGAATTAAAGATGAAACGAAACGAAAACAAGATCAAAAAAATGTCGAAGGCATCATAGCATTTACATTATTTTTTACATGTACATTTTGTGCCGTATTTGTTATTACATATCGTTATTGTAAAAATTATGTATATGGTGATGGAAATATGGCAAAAACATATAATTCTACTGCATTGGATGATAGTTTCAATACCGATTTGGACAGCACTGAAATGTTAGCTGAGCATGGACGTTATAAATCACCTGATTTTAGACCAATCAACGTGGAAGATGGAAGTAAAAATAATAAAAATCCATATGATGACGTAGATCAATTAACATCGAATGATATTTGAGGAAAAATCGGGTACACGGATGATAGAGTGTGTGTGTGTGTTAAACCGAACAAGTATAATCCAAAATTTCCAGAAAAGAAATACCAATACATCGAATCCCACAGTGAACAACCAAATGACAGGGTGACCTATAGCCAGGCCCGCCCCCGCTGCAAACGGCGACCAAAGTATGGTAATTATGTTACAACGTTTGCTGTTGCGGTAATAATGCGACTGCGCAATGTCTTGTTTCATATAAGTGATACAATAGAGAGTGTGACTGCATATTGGTATATGCCCTTCCTTGTAGTGCCATATAAGTTCATGATGATAAGGTGCCTCTTTCTGCAATTCTTCTTTTTTTCTGCCGCCCCGTTTTTTACCACGACCACGACGTTCTTTATCAAGTCTACGTGCATCTGCTGCCATTTGCTTCCTTCTTCTTTGGGCATTTCTATGCTCTCTCTTTCTCTTTGGGTTACCGTGGTTGTGCCTCATATTACTATATTTTTTATTATTCTAGTTATTTTCACTGTTCGGATTCTTGGAACGGCAGTTAAAAAAAGTATCAAATTATGTTTTTTTCTGGCACTTTGAACAACGGAAGAAACTTCTGTAAATATGATTTGTTCACTAGAATAGATGCAAATGAGATAAATTGTGCCATTGCTTAGAATATAAAATATAAAATATATATTATACTAAAATGAAAAATGATGATGATGAAATATTGTTTGTTAACAGTGTTTACAACGATAGATGCATGCGTGGAGTATGTTAGGATGAAATTTAGTACCGAATTCACGTATACTAAGGGAGACGTGTACAATCTAAATAAGATAAAATTTTAAATTAGCATATGGATAGCAGTAAAAAAAAATAAAGTAAAAATTCTAATCCATAATTGTCATGTCTTCCCTTCAGCCTATGAAAATGTCTAACAGTAGTAAATCCCATACGAAAAAAACAATTCTTGTTAAATGCACATATTATAATAGACGTTATGAACGAAATCAGTTGTATTGTCTCCAAGTAAAAAGTAATGAAAAAAAAGATGAAAGTAAAAAAAATTTGTTTTATAATTTACCAGAGGATTTAAGAAGCAAAATTTATGAGTATGATGATACATTTAGGAAAAAATTTGATGAAGTTTTACATGAACTAATATATTATGATAATGAAGAGTTTATAGATTTTCTAGATGAAGTGAGATTCAACGCGTTACCTATGCCTTTAAATCTTGCATATGATGGACTATATGCTATGTATCAAGAAATTAATATCATGGAAGAGGAAGAGTTTAATAAGTTGTATCATACTTTGTTAAAAAAAATAAAAAATGTATTATATGTTGAGTATTTAATTATGTCCTATGTCATAGGCGTAAAAGGTTTTTATTGTCCAGGTTGTAAAAAAATTTGTTACAATGATTATCTTTGGATAAAATATAATGTTTTTATACCTTGATTATATATGTATGTACATGTTCCCCTTCACACAATATCTTCTATTTTCTGCCTTTGCATGACACTCTGTCGTGGACGACGTTTGTGTATAATTTCTACAGATTTCGAACGTAATTGTTTTGCTTTTGGATTTTTTTCCAAGCGAATCACAGCCGCAGCATCGCGAACGAGTTTGATGATGATGGCAATAGCGACTACGGTACGACTACAATTTCTAAAATTTCTAATGGCCATTATTAGAGATAGGGACACTCTATTTTTTTATTATCATATTACAATATACTGTATATCTCATTATGTATTAATACGGGGGTAAAAAGTAATAATTTTTAAATCAACTCAAACCCATTATACGCATCAACATTTTCATTTTCCGATAATGGAGAATTGCCATTATTATTATTGTTGTTGTAATGTGATAAAATATCACTTGCTCTTCTTCTAATTGCTTGTGGTGATGAATATGTTGATGATCCATTATCACTGCTACCATTTCCATATTCATCATTTGCAGCAGATAAACGTCTACGTCTATTTCGAGCACGTTTATCATCAATTAAACTTTTTGCCGTATTAATGGAAAATCTAACAATAACATAAATACTCATAAATACTCTAGTAGCTGTATTACAACTTTTTCTATTTGTTAAATCTTCAATCCAATAACGTGATATACTTTCAAAAAATTGTCTTTGTAATAATTCAATTAAAACAAAATCGGTTAAAAATTTAGTGATAGTAGTTGGTTCTACTTGTTTTGGCAATGGAACAATGACAGTTTCAATATTTTTAATAGCATTTTTTGTGACTACATTTTGTGTAGATGACATCAATTGTTTCCATCTTCGTTGTGTTTGTGGATTTGAAATCACTGATTGCATAATATCACCAGCAAAACGATCTAACCTGGTAACACTATGCCTTTGTAATTTACTCATTAGCAAACCTAATGCTTGTGAGATAAATACTACAGATGCTTCAACTAATATATCTGTATCATAAGGAAAGCCACCATCATCATTATATCTTCTATTTTTATTATTTTGTCTACCTTTTGAATAACGTCGATTTAATTCTTCCTCCATCGTACGATCTTCCACATCTGTATCATCTGTATCAGATCCATCAATTCTTTGCCATAAATCATTTGGTTTA
>JACLAC010021437.1_pt1 | contig 24156 bp, 17 predicted proteins | sample 8027881 | NCBI WGS metagenome assembly JACLAC01 (sample SAMN15725517, study PRJNA655200) | protist metagenome | isolation source: fluorescence activated cell sorting (FACS) single amplified genomes of... | place: Spain: Blaines Bay Microbial Observatory, Mediterranean Sea | collected 2016-01-19 | reverse complement strand
TTATTGACTCTGAAAAGGACAAAGTCTCGTCCCTTATTCGAACTAATAATATTATTACTAAACTGGTAGGAAGTAGGCGAGGTTGGATTGTCTAAGTAATAATCCACAGCAGCACCTTGACGTGTTACTCTTGCGACATATACAAAACAACTTGTAGGATCAATATAAATGTCCAGCTTCATCTGGGAGCCTAAGCTATGCTTCGCTACATCTGTAGTCAGTGTATTACTGAATTTAGTAAACTTACCTTGGTTGTTCTGCTCAGCATCAGCACCTACAGCATAAATAGATTCACCGTTTGTAGCTATTGTCACTTCGTCCATCCACTGACTAATGTTACTTTCATTAGTACTACTAATAAAGGTACCTTCTGAGTTGAACTTCAACAGTTTGCATTGTGTGGAATTTACTGTGAGAAATATATTTCCTACAGAGTCAGCTATAGCAGTTCCAGTATGACGTTCGTTTGAGCTAGGATTAGGCGCAGTTCTACCAGTAACTGGATCACTCAAATGGGATACATCTAATGTGCGATTCTTGAAGATGACATTGCCACTTGAATCCCACTTAGAACCCATCAAATAATCTGTTGAGTTCTTGTTCACAAACTGGAACCAAAAGAATGAATTATCTGGTAATACCACTACAGCAGGCTTACTCGCAAATCTACCAAGTGTCTCACCTGTTTTATCAGCAACTCTGTCATAAGTAGTAACAAGATTACCATTTGTATCATACTTAACATAACCTGACACGCCAGTTGAGCCCCAAGCGACATATGAAGCACCTGTTGAATCTACAACTATTTCAGCTAACATACCAATCAATACAGCATTTTCGAAATTGGCACCAGTGTTAGACATTGTCGTATCCCACTCAGCATCAGTAAATGGATTAATCAACTTATTTCAAATATATAAACCACCAGCTGGATTGATTTTAGCTAGTATGTAGGCGTATGAGCCAGTTGAAGTTAAACCGCTTGGAACAGCTCCGCCAGTTACTCTCATTAACGCTATTAAGTTTCCGTCAGGAGCAAAAGCCAATGCTATTGCTCTAGCTGAGGGCCAATTACTTCCAGTAATCAGTATGACTTCATACTGTAATTCAGCTATATCGTTATAGTTGTATAACCTATGATGATCATATGTAGTTGCCAACACATATGCCTCGCCTGTTGATGTACCAGCTACTTGAACTTCTTGGAACATATCAACTCCGTCATACATAACAGTTTGCCAAGCTAGCTCTACTGGAATAGCATTCTTTCTATCAATAACACCAACACCACGGCCACCTTCTGGCACAACGGCATATCTGTATGTAGTTCCGCCATACGTAGGAAAGCCGGAGTCAGTGTATGTCTTATTACTACCAGTCAGTGTAGCTATCAGCGTACCAGAAGTTTCTGGATTACCACTTGAGCCTGTCATTCTATACACCTTAAAGGTGTTTAGTCCGTTGTTATCATTCCAAGTCAGTGTTACCTTGCCTGGGCGTGACACATCTGGTGTCTGTAGTTGTGGCGAACGTGGTACTGGTTGTTCTTCAACTACATTTGAATAAGTAGATTCACCACCTGAATTGTATGCTATAAGTACAATAGATGCGAGCTGGTTGATAGACACTGTCGTAATATTCTTTGATGTAGAACCAGCAGATAGTATAATATTATTACTGGGACTTGCTAGGATATCACTCAAGTTATGTGAGCCAATTCTATATATTAGTCTGTAACTATCTTTTCCTGATGAAGCAGTCCATTGTGTTTGAATGCCACCACCGCTTGTTTTAGGTATAGCTACCAGTGTGCCTGGTTGTTGGGGTAATACTTCTGTCAATACTTCAATGCTATTAACAGCCTTTTTCTTCATTACGAGCCTGTACCACATAGTACCAAGTGTCACCAGCATTCAGTCCTGTATGGACATATAATGTACCAGTGCCAGCATTTGCTGCTGTGTCACTTGTAGTAACTGGTTTAGCTTTGCTCATATACACAATATAATCATCAGCACCGTTGACAGCAGTCCATGTAACAGTATTGCGTGTGTCTGTTGTTGGGCTAACAGAAGGGCTTGCAGCAACTGTAAAGGGCTGGCTTGTAGCTGTAGCAGACGGAGCAGAAATGCCTGAGTCATTTACAGCCGTCACACTAAAGTAATATTCTTTGTTAGGATCTAGTCCTGTAAATGAATGACTAGAGGATGTAGTCTCAATTTGATTCTGTACGCCTACTGGCAAAGCAGCAGAGGAATGTACGAAGTAATAAGCCGCACCTGAGGCAGCATAATCAATAGTGATGGATTCTGTGCCTGAGACAGGACTAACCTTAGGTTGGCTGGGCTTAGGTGGAGGAGCAGTATATGGTACTACATCACAACCAATTGGACTGTTCTCACACGGATCTAGTGACTCAAGCATACAGCTGGTGGTAGTCAGCGCAGTGGTGAGGATGGTGATGATCCAATTCATGGTCTGTCTCAGCTGTTCGTAGTATGTTAACCCAAATGGTCAAATTGAATTGGGCTTGATCTGTTTGCTATGAAAGTACTGAAATGTCATAAATATGAAACACTATGATTAGACTGTAATTCACCATCACTTATTTGTGGAGGACGACTGGGGAAGGACCATCCAGGAATGAGAGATTTGTCTAGACTGGTTTGGGATGCTTTGGTTTATAGTTGATAAGGACAATTCCAATAGAGATCAGTACCAATGCACCAATGATAGTGAAACTGATTGCCTCGTCTAGGAAAAGCCAACTGAAAATGATACCAAAGGCGGGTGTCAGGAAGCCGAAGGAGGCCATGTCGGAGGCTGGATAAATTGTCAGGACCCAGAACCAAACTAGAAACCCACCAGCTACTACCACTAGGATCTGGAAGGTGAGCATGTAGATATGAACGGTTTGTAGGTCTCGAATCCAGTCACCAAAGAGTAGGGAAAAGGGCAGTAAAATAATTGCGGAAACCGCCAGATTGTAAAGAAGCTGCATTTCAATGCTTGTCTCTCTGAGCTTACTCACCCGTACTGAGAGACCGATCCCAGCCCAGCAGATTGAACCGAGTATGCTCATCAGGTCCCCAACCCAATTCCCTGACTCCCCATCCAAGCCTCGATCTGAAAAAGCCCAGACAAGACCAGCTATTGAGATGATGAGGCCCAGAATACGTTGTCCATTCAGACGTTCCCCTGCAATTAGGAAGTGGGCTCCAATCGCCATCCAGAGAGGCATCGAGTACCAAAAAATCGAATTACGTGCGACGGTGGTCATATCCAGAGCGAGGTAGAGGAAGATGAATTCGATCGAGAAAAGGCACCCTGTCAGGATGCCTGCTCTAAAAGTGCCGTCAGTAACGCTGATCTTCTTGCCTCGCCAAAGGGCCCAGCCCCATACCACAAAGAAGGCAAACAGCGAACGTAAGCCGGCCTGAAAGACAGGTTGTATTCCATCGTTGACAATCTTGATCACCACTTGGTTTAAGCCCATCAACATAGCGAAGATCAAGAGAACACTCCCACCAAACAAATCGATATGGTCTTTTCTTTCCATCAAGTTCCTTTCAAATTGCAAAATATCGCTATAACTTTTCCATCTGTTACCCTTTAAAGATCAACTTTTAATTGAATCAAAAATCTCATTTAGAATGTTAGAGAAAAAACCTAATGACTGATTATCAAGTAAATCCGCTTGTGGGCAGATTGCCTGCAACAGTTCCTTTCGTGGGACCAGAAACACAGGAGAGGATGCGTGGGAAAGCCTTTCAAGCTCGCATTGGGGCAAATGAGAATGTCTTTGGTCCATCGCCAAGAGTGATTGAAGTCATGCAGAGCAGAGCAAAGGAATCCTGGATGTATGGAGACCCTGAGTTTCACGAATTACGCACAACTTTGGCTGAACAACTTGGAGTTGCTCCACAGAATGTAATGGTTGGTGAGGGCATTGACGGATTACTCGGCTACGTCGTGAGGATGTTTATCGAACCCGGAGATGCCGTGGTGTCCTCAGCCGGTGCCTATCCCACCTTCAATTACCACGTCCAAGGCTTTGGGGGGGAATTTACAATTCGTGCCTTATCACAAGGACCATGAGGATGGAGAGGCTTTGCTTTCAGCAGTGAAGAAGCATCAGGCAAAGCTTGTATACTTCGCTAATCCTGATAACCCGATGGGTAGTTGGTGGGATGCGGATTATGTTGGGTCGATCATCAAATCTGTTCCAGAGGGATCCCTGCTAATTCTAGATGAAGCCTATGGAGAGTTTGCTCCAGAAGGAACTTTGCCACCGATTGATTTGGATAACGGCAGAGTCATTCGAATGAGGACCTTTTCGAAAGCCTATGGTTTGGCAGGCATGCGAATCGGCTACGCCATCGGCAATGCAGGAATGATCGCAGAGTTCAACAAGGTAAGGAATCATTTTGGCCTGAGTCGTCTTTCACAAATTGCTGCGCTAGAAGCTATTAAAGATCAACAACACCTAAAGCTGGTTCAACAACAGGTTAAGAATGCGTTACAAAGAATTGAACAGATCGCTTTGGCAAATCAGCTGAATCCATTGCCAACAGCCGCTAACTTCATGACGATTGATTGTGGACGAGATGGGGATTACGCAGTCTCAGTGATGAAAGGCTTGATCGAACGGGGGGTCTTTGTGCGAATGCCTGCGGTGACTCCTTTGAATCGTTGCATTCGAATTACCGCTGGTTTGTCGAAGGAGCTTGATTTTCTTGAAGAAACCCTCCCTGAGGTTTTGAAAGCAATTTGATATCATGCTTAGTTTTTTTGGGGTGCTTTCACTAAGTTTGTTCGCTCATTTGAAAGAATCTTTTAGCTCTCATGATGCTCAACCTGTAATTAAGTTGCAGATATGTCACAAAAAATATATGTATTGACATATTTTTGCAGCTTTAACCACAACCAATAATATTTACAAAATTATGAGCAACTCCTCTCCTAGCGAAATTTCCCGTCAGGATCCACGCCGTTGGATATTAGCTGTGCTGATTCTTCTGGGGGTTCTTATCTTCTTCATCTTTGATCTGCAGCGGTTTCTGACGCTAGAGTATCTTCAGGTTCTTTCTTCCACCAATTATCTTGTGAAAAAATCTCCACTTCATGGAATCCGCTATATCCTGTTTCCTCAACCCAGCTACGAATCAAAGGAAGATCAATCACTCCGTCTCCCATCATCCCACGGTCTAGCAACATGTGGCGAGTGTTCTGCAACCAATCACAGATGTGATAGGCAGATATTCTGGATTGACCAGCTCTTGCAATTTGAGTTTGTAAATCTGGGTCCCACCACAAGTGGTAAACATCGCAGGCGACCCCGACTCCATCTCCCAGCACATCACAGAGATCTAAGGCCTGTGACACAGTATTTACAACCGAACGATCCGCACAATACATCGGATGCAAGGGTTCAATAGCTAATTGGATTCCAGCAGGTATTGACCGCTCCAATAACCAAGAGATTCCTTCTTCTACTTGCTTGCGAGCTTTTACTAGATCACGTGAACCTTTTGGCAGGCCTCCCGTCACCAGTACCAGGCAATCAGCATTCAATTCAACCGCTTCTTCGAGCGCACGCAGATTACCCTCTAGATTTGCCTCCCACTCTAGTTGAGTATTCGCAGGAAACATCCCACCACGACATACCCCAGATACACGTAGTCCAAGCTCGCGAATTTGCTTCACTGTGGCTTTTAGCCCAACTTGGGCAATTTGATCCCGCCAGGGACTCACAGCTGGGATACCGAGGCGAGCTACCAAATCCAAGGCCTGAGAAATCGTGCAACGTTCTCGAATTGTGGCCAGGTTGATGGAGAGCTGGGAAATATTAGGCATCAGCCAACTCCCCTTGTTACAAGCCAAGCTTTCATTCTTGAACAGGCCATTTCTGGATCGATTAGCATTCCAGCTTGATCCGCCAGTCGGAACAACTCCACAAGGTGCAATGTAGATCTGGCCGATTCCTGACCACCAACCATTGTGAAATGTGTTTGGTGTCCATTCAACCAAGCTAAAAAGACAATACCCGTTTTGTAAAATCGGGTAGGAGCCCCAAAAATATGTTGAGATAAAGGTACTGTGGGGGCAAATATTTCATGAAAGCGATCTAAATTTCCAACTGCTAAGTGAGCCAAAGCTGCCGAAGCTGCAGGTGCAATCCCATCAAAAATTCCAAGTAGCGCATCGGAATACCCCTGATCATCGCCTGCAATCAATTCTGCATAGTTGAAGTCATCTCCCGTATACATCCGTACTCTCTCAGGGAGTTGGCGTCGCATTGTGATTTCGGCTTCCTTTGACAATAACGAAATCTTGATACCGTCAATCTTTTCAGAGTTCGCATTGATTATCTGAAGGCAGGCATCCATCGCAATGTCAGTTTCGGAAGAACCCCAGTAACCTGCCAAGGCTGGGTCAAACATTTCTCCAAGCCAGTGGAGGATGACCGGCTCTTCCGCTTGCCTTAATACAGATTCATAAACCTTGGCATAATCCTCAGGGTCATTGGCAATCATTGCCAGGGCACGACTTGCCATCAAAATTACTCGACTACCAGCCTGCTGAACCACTTCAAGTTGTTCCAGATAGGCAGACTCAACTTCCTTAAGTGTAAAATCTTGTGTAGGAATCAAGTGATCAGTTCCTACCCCTGAAAAAACAACCGCACCCTTAAGAGAACTTGCTTCCGAAACAGATTTCTGGATCAATTCCAGCGCCTGAGCCCAACTCAATCCCATGCCGCGTTGTGCAGTGTCCATTGCTTCTGCTACAGCCAAACCATGAGACCAAAGGTACCGTCGATAGGCAAGAGTTGCATCCCAATCAATAGCAACTTCTGTCCAAGGATCAGCCGCACTTATTGGATCAGCAACCACGTGAGCAGCAGCAAAGGCGATTCGATTCAAGGATACATCAGGAGCTTGATAAGCTGCAGGAAGACCTAGTCTGTAGGATTCCATACCACTGGGACTTGGCAATTGAATTACCGGCATTTCAACTCTCCAGTTCCGGAACATCCAGCCAGCGACGTTCTGCCCAACTCTGCATACCCAATTCAGCCAACTGGACCCCTCGGGCTCCTGCCATCAAGTCATATTGCCAAGGAGCATCTTCTACTACATGTCTTAAGAACATCTCCCACTGGGCACGGAATCCATTTCCAAACACTTCAACGTCAGGAACATTCTCCCAACTTGCTTGGAAATCAATCTGATTGGGAACATCCGGGTTCCAGACCGGTTTTGGTGTATTGACACGATGCTGCGTAACACAAGATGTAAGCCCAGCGACTGCTGAACCATGTGTTCCATCAACATGGAAGGTAACAAGTTCATCCCTCTTTACCCTCGTACACCAGGAGGAATTGATCTGGGCAACGATTCCTCCGGCTAGTTGGAAAGTAGAGTAAGCCGCGTCATCTGCATCAGCATCATAACGTTGTCCTTGCTCGTCCCAGCGTTCTTGAATATGCCGAGCCCCCAAACAGGAAACGGACTGAACCGAACCGAAGAGGTTATCCATCACGTAGCGCCAGTGACAGAGCATGTCCAAAATGATTCCACCTCCATCAGCCTTGCGGTAATTCCAAGACGGCCGCTGAGCGCTTCGCCAGTCTCCTTCAAAGACCCAATAGCCAAATTCTCCTCGCACAGAGAGAATCCGACCGAAGTAACCGCTATCGATCAAAGATTTCAATTTAAGCATTCCTGGTAGGAAGAGCTTATCCTGCACGACTCCATGTTTGACTCCTTTTTGGCGAGCCAAACGGACTACACCAAGAGAATTTTCCAGTGTATCTGCACTGGGTTTTTCACAATAAATATGTTTACCAGCTCGGATGGCCTGGCTCAATAGCTCAGAACGCATCTGAGTTGTACCTGCATCGAAGAAGAGAGTATCTTCAGTATTTGCAAGACATTGCTCAATGTTATCAGACCAACGAGCAATGCCTTGTTCCTCAGCAAGGGCCTCCATTTTCTTGGCATTGCGACCCACAAGAATTGGATCAGGAATCAGTCGGTCACCGTTAGAAAGCACTAGCCCGCCTTCTTGAATAATCGCTTGGATAGAACGGATCAAGTGCTGATTGTATCCCATTCTCCCAGTAACCCCGTGCATGATGATACCAATTCGCTGAGTAGCCATATTAGTGTCCTTTATTTTCGAAGTTCAGCAAAACAAGTGCTTCTTGAGCTTGATAAGTTAGTTGTAAAAGCAGAGAAATATTTTGTGCGATCTGTTACTAATCAGGTGACTTACCTAAACCTTATCTCTAACGAATTCCTGCTTCATCATCTCAATCCAGCCCGAATAAAATGGATGATCACTGGAAAGTGGTAGTTGAACAATTTCTCCTGTTTTTACAGACCAATAAGCTGCTGTGAGTAGTTCGATAGATCGACGAGCATCTTCCAGGGTAACAGGAGTTTGTCCCTTGCCAGCAAGAGCCTCATGTATACGGACAAACTGACCGGAAAATCTTTCAGGTCTAGGCGAAAAATCCACAAGTTCGTTGTTGATTCGAGTTTGTTGATCTGGATCATCATGCGAGAAAGTCCAAGGTTCGTGCCCGGGATTGTAGGGATCTCTTCCTCCTTCTGCTGTAAGGCTAGCAAAGCAGAAACGCAAGCGTGACATCTGCTCTGTTGAGCCTAGTGTAATCGAAGAGCTGGCCATTGCTCCATTACCGAAATTCATCAAAACCACACCCAAATCTTCCGTCTCATAGCCATTCACACAATTTGAAGCTTGAGCAAATACCGAAATGGGGTCTCCCAGTACTTGGCATAGCAGATCATGAATGTGGATCGCATGAGTGGCAAAGCTCCCTCCAGCTGCTCCACCCCATGTGCTACGCCACATCCCTCGACTGTAATATGCCTCTCCGCGCAACCAGTGTGTTTCAGCAGTTGCGATCGAGGGACTGCCTACTAACCCTTTGGAAATCAAATGATGCAGCTTTTGAATCCCGTGGCCAAATCGGTATTGAAAGATAGGGAATACGTGTTTCCCTGATTGTTGCTCTACTCTTTCCAGTTCGTCCATCTCTGAAAGCGAACGAGCAACCGGCTTTTCAAGAACAACTTGGAAACCTGCTTGGAGAGCTGCAGTGGCTTGCGAAAAATGAAGTGCCGATGGGGTACAAATATCAATTAAATCTAGATCTTGAGAAAAAAGATCTTCTAGTCGGTTTGTTTGATAACTGACCCCGATCTGTTTCACAAATTCATTGCGCCGGTGTTCATCAATTTCACAGACCGCTGTCACCTCATAAAGATCTGGCAAAGTTTGATACATCTTGGCGTGTTTTGTACCCACACCCGTGCCCACCAGTGCAACTCGTACACGTCTCAAAATATTGACCTTGTTATAGATAAAGCGAGTAACACAATGGTTTTATTGATGAATTTCATAATTGAGAATCTTGCCATCAATCTCACTGAGTCCCTGCTGAGACCAGACTGTTCTTCCGGGAGTCCCTTGCCCTGTTGAAATGTAGAGCTGATGATCAAGTATTGAGAGATTCGTTGGTAAGTCCAGACCTTCGACCAAAGCTCGGCTTTCTTTTGATCCAGTCGGCAAGACACTCAATCTACCCGAATTGCGCACATATCCCCCTGGGTCTGGTGGAGAATGTTTATCGTGAAGATCAAAATCCCGAGAAATCAGGTTGGTCGGCCAAGCAGTCGTCATTTCCAGGAAGTAAATGTTGCCATTGTTATCTGTAGCAACATCGATAGCGGTGGTAAGACCTTCAATTAGATACTCGTAAGTTCTGGTTTTTAAGTCTACCCTCGCAATCTTGGCATCTCCAGGCATGAAAGAGATGGTTTCACCAAAGTAAGCCCAGAGCTGACCTGAAAACAAGGCAACCAGCAAATTCCCTTCTGAGTCCAGCGCCAGGCCAGTAGGCACTGCCTGTTGCTGGTTTTGCAAAACATCGAAAAGCAGGATTTCTTCGTAGCCAGATCCAAAGTGGTAAGCACCAATTTGGTTGAGCGTACTCTCTGCTAAGAATAGTGATTGCTGATCCAAGGAGAGAGTAATTGAATTGACAACTCCCGGGCGCTCAATCAAAACCACCTCAGCCAGATCAACCAGGTCAAGTTGGACAATCTCTGTCGTTTCTCTGCCGCTATCTCTGGTATAGATCAATGTATGGTCGTTCCTGAGTAAGCCATCTCCCGGCCCAACAACTTCATCTCTTCCTGGGTTGAATACCTCCATAATGTTGTAAGAATATAGATCCTCACGAAGTCGTGACTCTTCTGTGGAATCGAACTGATCGTCCTGGTTCGAGTCTCGCCACCAGCTGATTTTTCCAGAATTTGCCCCATCTAGCATTTTTCCAGTACCAGCTTCTAAAATAATTAAACTCCCAGTTGCAACGGGAACAGTTCCACGTGGATTGTGAAGCCCACGAGCAAGTTCTGCAGTCTTTGCACTCAGCGGTATGGTGAAGGTGCAGAAGAAAGGAAGGATAAGTGCCAGAATGGAAAAACAAAGTCTCAGCACAATTGCTCAGTTCAAACGTAGCTCATTTGGAATAGCTAGATCCTTAATTAGATCTTTGATCAAAACAACCTTACCCTTCTCCATTGACCGATTGATGGCAAATCCAGTGATAGCAGACCAAGCTGCAGAAAAATGGTTGGATTTACGCTGAAGTGGGTCTGGGAATCCATCATCAGCAAAGATGTGATTCAACATTAGGGGATCTGCACCGCCATGGCCACCAGCAGAGCTTGGATTCTTAATTCTTTCAGTGGCTTTCCCTGGTATCAGAAGCGATGTCTGCACATTGCTACCTTCTCTAAGTGAACTGTCATCTCCATTGATCACGCTCCGCTCCAAGTATTTTTGTGAGAGAGTCCCCTCTGTACCAATAAAGGTAATTTCATAACCTTCCCAAGGCGAGAAAGCAACGAGTCCGTAGTTGAGGACTGCCCCTCTGGAATAACGCACCTCTGCACGAATCATGTCTTCAATTTCAATGCTGCCATCAAAAACACATTGATCCCTGTGATAGCCATCATAATGCTCATTGTCCGAGTAAAGTTTCTGCAAGTTGTCCACAGCTTCCAGTTTCAGCCGAAAGCTGCAATTCTCTGAGAGGCAAGTCTTACAGCGCTGTCCACGGTTATCAATCCCTAAACGTTTGGCGTTGATTGGATTGTAGTAATGATTATCTCCTGTTGCATAAGCAGAAACTGGAGTATCGGCGATCCACCAATTGATCAAATCAAAATGGTGAGTAGCTTTGTGCACAGCTAATCCACCCGAATTTCTTTTGTAGCGATGCCACCTACGAAAATAATCAGCACCGTGAACTCGATCTAGATGCCAATCAAAGGTGATCGCCTTAACAGTTCCGATCGTACCACTCATCAAAAGCTCCTTTACCTGTGAGCGGTATGGAGAGTAGCGATAATTGTGAGTAATCGTTGCAATTGTCTGAACTTTGTTTAGTTCTGTGACAATCTTTTTCAGATACACCAGGCTGCTGGTGATTGGTTTCTCACTGATGATCTGGCAGCCTTTTTTTGCACCTGCAATGATGTATTTGTGGTGAGTATAGTCTGGTGAAGTCACAATGAGGATATCTGGTTTTTCGACTCGTAAGAGCTTATGAAAATCTTTCTCCAGATAGCACGTTACCGAGACATTTGACTTCTTCAATGATTGTTCTGCATGGCGCAATCTGCCAGGATTAGAATCGCAGATAGCCACCAGTCGATGATTGACAGCATATTTTTTTACGAGAGATTCACGAAACATTTTGTGCCGGCCACCAACCCCGACAATCGCGCATTTTTTCATACTAGTTCTTCTCGATAACCAAAGCAGATCCTGATTTATCAAAAAAGTGTGATGAGCCTAAATCAATCTGTGCGGCCAACTTGGTTTTGGATTCAAAGTGTTGTTGACCTTGGTTGTGCATCACAAAATTGATTTTGTGATCTGTCTCAAGATAGATGTAAGCCTCACTACCCAGCTGCTCCATATGTGAAACCTCCGTGTGAATCAGTAAATCACTTGCCGCAACTGTCGTCTCAACCTTCACCATCTCCGGTCGGAAACCGATTTGCTCAACCCGCTTATCTTCAAAAGTTTTAAGCGTTGCCTCCGGTATAACTGCTTTCCCTACGTTTTGTAGCTCAACCAGTTCACTCAACCTGATCAGATTGATCCTGGGCGAGCCAATGAAGGAGGCAACGAAAACATTGCTCGGCTGGTTATATAGCTCTAGTGGCTTCCCAATCTGCTCTACTCTTCCACCATTGAGGACAACAATCCGGTCGGCCATCGTCATGGCCTCGACCTGATCATGAGTTACGTAAATCGTGGTTGCTCCAAGCCTTTTTTGCAGCCTTGCAATCTCGACCCGCATCTGCACCCTTAGATCTGCATCCAGATTGGACAGTGGTTCATCAAAGAGGAATGCCTTTGGCTCCCTAACAATCGCTCGACCAATTGCGACGCGTTGTTTTTGTCCTCCTGAAAGTTGCTTGGGTTTCCTCTTCAGCAGTTGGTCGATTTGAAGGATCTGGGCTGCCTTCTGAACCCGCTCATCTATAACATCTTTGGGGATTTTCATTGTCTCCAGGCCAAACGATAGATTCTTGTAAACGTTCATGTGCGGGTAGAGCGCGTAGGACTGAAAAACCATTGCAAGGTCACGCTTTGAAGAATGAATCTCTGTGACATTCTTATCGTCAATGTGAATCTGGCCTCCTGTTATATTTTCTAGACCCGCAATTGAGCGCAGTAAGGTTGATTTACCACAGCCTGAGGGCCCTACCAAAACAAGAAATTCGCCATTTCTGACCTCAAAGCTGACCTGATCAATGGCTCTCACACTATCGAAATGCTTACTAATGTTTTTCAATAATATGTTTGCCATGTTGCTAACCCTTAATCCCACTCATTGCGATTCCGTGAATAATGAATCTTTGAAAAATTATAAAGAAAATAAACACTGGAATCAGTGATAGAATAGACATCGCAAAGGATTCACCATAAAAAGAAAGATCCTCTGCACTTACAAATGCTCGCAGGGCAAGTGGCACTGTGTATTTCTCAATATCGTTCAGGTAAATCAGAGGGCCAAAAAAATCTTCCCAGGTCCAATAAAATGAAAAGATTGCTGCCGTTCCAAAAGCTGGTATTGAGAGGGGTACAATGATCTTAAAGAAAATTCTGAAGACAGAACATCCATCCATCATGGCAGATTCATCCAATTCTCGCGGTAGTTGCTTAAAGAACTGAACCATCAGAAAAATAAAGAAGGCTTCCTGGGCCAAGAATTTTGGAACTATGAGTGGGTAATAAGTATTCACCCAGCCAAGTTTTAAAAACAAAATATACTGTGGGATTAAGACTACATGATAAGGTAGCATCAACGTCATCATCATCAACGCGAACCAGAATCTCTTAAAGTTGAACTCAAGCCGTGCAAAAGCATATGCTGTGAAGGCGCAAGAGATGAGATTCCCGATCACTGAAAAAACTGCAACAATGGCAGAATTTTTGTAAAATATAGAAAAATCTATTCTCAGCGCCTGCCATCCATTGGGATAGTTTTCAAACGTGAATTGGCTTGGCCACAAGCTGAGGTCATTGAAGATAATACTTTCTGGTTTGAAAGAACTGCTCAACATCCATAACAACGGGTAGAGCATGACCAGTGAGGCAATGGCTAGATAAAGGTGTTTCAGAAGACGATTCTGCTTCATCTCTATTTCTCACTTTCGTAGTAAACCCAATACTTGGAAGTATAGAAATAAATTGCTGTAAAGATACTGATGATGATTAAGAGAACCCAAGCTAATGCGGAAGCGTATCCCATTCTGAAGAATTCAAAGCCTTGCTGATAGAGGTATAGCGTGTAGAACAGCAAAGAATCAACTGGAGAACCATTTCCACCACTGATAATGAAAACATTATTGAATGTCTTGAAGGCATCAATGGTCTGTAGAACAAGGTTGAAAAAGATGACAGGAGCAAGCAGGGGGAGGGTGATTTTCCAGAATTGTCGAAACTTCGAAGCCCCATCAATCGATGATGCTTCATAGAGATCATGAGGGATCTGACGCAACCCTGCCAGGAAGATCAGCATCGGTGAACCAAATTGCCAAATAGTTAGTAGAATCACCGTGTAAATGGATGTATCCGGATCAGACAGCCAACTTGGCCCAGAAATCCCAAGAAACGCCAGCAGGTAATTTACAAGGCCATCGGTATGGAAGACCTGCCGCCAAAGAATACCAACCGCTACACTGGATCCCAACAGTGAGGGTAAGTAAAAAACTGCCCGATAAAGACTAAGACCCTGAACACCCTGGTTCAGCCACAGAGCAATTGCTAGGGCAAAACCTAATTTGAATGGAACGCCAACAGCTACGAAGAAAAAAGTTACCTTGAGAGCTTCCCAGAACCGATAATCGTCAGCGAACATGTACTCGTAGTGTTCAAATCCAATAAAATAGGGATCTGAAACAGTATCGTATTCTGTTAGTGACAGGTAAAAGGATGAAACGATTGGTTGTATCGTTAGTAAGAAAAAGCCTACCAACCACGGCAGCAGAAAAATGTAGGCTGCAAAATTCTCTTTTTTCATTTGAATTTCAGCAACTCCCCTAGCAAAAGGGGAATTGCTTTGATGGATTACCCTTGCTTCCGACGAATTCTTTCTGCTTCCCGGTAGAAAGATTTTGCTGCTGACGCGATCTTGGTTTTGCCAAAGGCCACACCTTCCCAGTATCTTTCGAAGGCTCGGTCAATCTCACCCGCACCTTTAGGTGGAACTGGGGGCAGTTTCTTAGTTCTTCCTTCAATTCCCTCAAGGTACTCAACCATAATTGCTTCTTCTCGTGAGTAGCCAGGCTTCAAGAAGTCGCGCATTTCCTTGGTACCAGGCACTCCTCTCTCCAGCTTGAGAATTCCAACTGCTCGGGGGTCTCGGATAAAGAAGTTCATGTATTTTGCCGATAGAGACTCATTCTGGGTATCTCTGGACATACTTATGAATTGCCCGCACTTGTAGTACATACCTGGGCTATCACCCGGGTTGTGTGGAATTGTTGCCATCTCAATTTGATGATCCGTCAGCTTTTGAATGGCTACGATTTGATTTGTCCAATAGCTATCAAATGCAGTTTTTTTGGTTGGAATTCCACTTTTTGCCATCGAGGTGGATGCGACCTCCTCAGTCGCAGGCCAACTCACCCCTGTCTCTTGGCAGTCCACCCAGAAGGACCAATACTCCTCAATGTCTTTCTGGTCAAAGGCCAAGTCCCCATTTTCATGGTAAAGTGCCTTATTTTTTTGACGAAGCCAAATATCTAACCAAACCTCCTGCCCGCCATTGTTTACAGATCCGTAAATGCCATCCGGTGTATTTTTGGTCACTTCTCTTGAAATTTTGACGAATTCATCCCAATTCCACTTGTAAGGATCAAAGGTCAAACCTAACTGGTCCAGAAGGGTTTTGTCATAAGGGACAAATTGTGAGTTCGTTCCGATGTTTACCCCATAGACCTGGCCATCGACAGTCCCCCCATCGAAAGAGAACTGCGCAAAATCAGACATATCAATCGCCCCACTGTCAAGATGGGAATTCAGGGATTTGATGGCACCCCGGCGTGCATATTCTGCGATGTAGCGGTAATCCATCTGGATCACATCCGCCATATTCTTGCCGGCCACTTGGGTTGCCATTTTTGGCCAATAGTCTCTCCAACCCAGGGTCTCTCCCACTACAGTTGAATCCGAAAAAGCCGCGTTGAAGGCATCAATCGTCGCATATGTTCGCTTGTCTCTCTCCTTGTTACCCCACCAGAAGTGTCGAATTCTACCTGCAGCCTTCGTGGAATTGGCTCCTGTAAGTGCAAGCACTGATGTAGCCAAAGCCAGTTTCCCAAAATTTCGCCTTGTTAGGTTGCTCATGACTTCCTCTTGAAAATATTTGATATCTGGCTGACCTCCAACATGATTACCCTGAGGGCACCTCTGGAGGAAACTAATATATCAAGTTGTTTGGATCGAACTTGGCTTCATGACAATCACCAAGTTGAAAAACAGTGGCTACAGCTTTAGCTAGGAAAAAGAGAAAAAAGAATTTTTTCAAATAGATCTGTATTCCTAAGTTTTAGATGCCAATCCAAAACGGTCGTAGCCAAATGAGATTGACGAACCCAAGCAAATCAAATGATTTTGCGGATTCATAAACCTAGAGGCGAATCAACTAGCCTATGGTAGTTCGTTCAGCAAGACTAAAAATGACGAACATTATATTTATTCAATAGTATTTGCTTAGTAAGTTACTATGCTTTTAAAGCAATGAAAGTAATGACTAAAATTGTATTTTTAGACTTGCTAATAGTAGATAGAATATCCTTTTAAGAGAACAATTTCCAACCTTGGTACCAGCGAGATACGGCTGTGACTGCACAGGCGACTGCAAAAAAGTAAGCCAGTTGAGGAAAGAACATAGGAAAGAGGCACATGCTGATGAAGAGGATGATCGTCTCAAAACCCTCTGTCAGACCACCTAGATAATGTAATCCTTTTTGAGGAAAATCCATCGCGGTGTCGCCGCGCTTTGCTGCAATGGCCGCATAAGCCAGGAAAGAAGAGCCAGTACCCACGAAAGATGTAATCAACACCGCAGCTGGTAAAGCATTGACAGGATCAGCGAGAGCAAATCCCAGGGGGAAGATAGCGTAGAAAAAAAAATCACAGCTGATGTCCAGAAAAGCACCTCGGTCAGTCGGTTCCGTAAGACGGGCGACTGCTCCATCCAAGCCATCAGCGAAACGATTCAAAAGCAGGAAAAGTAGAGCCAATGAATAAGCTTGGTAAGCCAGTGCTGGAACTACAAGCAATCCCAACAGAAAACCAAATAAAGTGATCTGATCCGCCTTTATTCCCAAATTTTTCAGGATCTGCGCAGGTAGTTGAAGAAACCGTTGCTGCAGAGGCTGAAGGGCTGCATCAATCATCTACGCCTCCATGTATGAAAACGCTCTACAAGCGATAACAACTTTGGGTTTACATGAGCCCGACGCCATTCACCGGCTGCATACTTGTTGGCTTCTGCCAAGGTCGGGTATATATGGATGGTTCCAAGTATTTTGTTTAAGCCCAATCCATGTTTCATTGCCATTACAAACTCACTGATCAGATCTCCGGCATGCTCACCAACAAGCGTCACCCCAAGGATTTTATCTTTACCGGGAACTGTTAGTACTTTGACCATTCCCTTGGCAGTGCCATCTGCAATTGCTCGATCAAGATCGTCAATGCCATAGCTAGTAACTTCGTAAGGAATGCCTTTTTCCTGAGCTTCCAATTCATTGAGTCCCACTCGTGCCACTTCTGGATCACAGAATGTCGCCCAAGGGATCACTCGGTAGTCCACCCGAAATTTCTTGAACTTCCCAAAGAGCGCGTTAACTGCTGCATACCAAGCCTGGTGTCCAGCCACGTGTGTGAACTGATACGGCCCCGCCACGTCACCAGCCGCTAGAATATGTGGATAAATCGTTTCTAAGTACTCGTTAGTCTGAACCACACGACCCAACGGGATTCCTAACTCTTCCAAACCGAATCCTTTCAGTCGAGGTGCACGACCCACAGCAACGATCAGTTCATCGAAGATTATTCGTTGAGTTTTTCCTTGGTCTTCCACTTCAATCCACTTCTCATCATTCGTCAACCCACAACCAACCGCTTTATGGTTTGTCAGGACAGTCACTCCGTCATGCTCTAATGATTTTTGAACCATCTCAGAAACTTCTGGATCTTCTCGAAGCATGATTCTCTTGCCCATTTGAATTTGGGTCACTTCGGAACCTAATCGGGCAAAAGCTTGGGCTAACTCCGTGCCGATAGGCCCACCACCAAGTACCACCAAGCGTTTTGGAACCTTTTCTTTTCCTTTCAACTTGTCCCAGAGGGTATCTGAGGTCAGATAGCCCACTTCTTCTAAACCTGGCAGGGGTGGTACAAAGGGAGCTGCTCCAGCCGCAATAATAATTGCCGTACTGCACAAGCGTTGAGATGTTCCGTCTGGTTTTTGAATCTCAACCGTCCACGGATCTACCATCTTGGCATAACCCTGAATGACCTCTACCCCCAAGGAAGTGTAACGCTCTACAGAATCATGAGGCTCAATCTCGGCAATGACCTGATGCACACGCCTCATCACCTGGTCAAAGGAAAATAAAGGGGAACTATCTTGCAACCCATAGTTGGAAGCATTGCGCATCTGATGCAGCAACTTGGCGCTGCGAATTAAGGCCTTTGAGGGCACACAGCCATAATTGAGGCAGTCACCACCCATCTTGTTTGCTTCTACCAGCGTCACCTTGGCTTTAGTTGCTGCTGCAATATAGGCAGACACTAAGCCTGCTGCTCCAGCTCCAATTACTATCAGGTTTCGGTCAAATTTTTTGGGCTTCTGCCACTTGGCAAGTAGCTTTCGTTGTTCGATTTGTCTAACGAAGGCACGCGCCAACCATGGAAAGATTCCGAGCAGAGCAAAAGAAACCAGTAATTCTGGCGAAGCGATCCCAGAGAGACTTTCCAGTTGAGCGAGTTGAGTGCCCGCATTCACATAAACGATCGTTCCTGCCAACATGCCAACCTGGCTGACCCAATAGAAGGTCCAGACACCAATTGGAGTCAGTCCCATCCCAAGATTGATCACAAAAAACGGGACAACTGGGACAAGCCGCAAGGTGAATAAATAGAAGGCACCCTGCTTTTCAACACCCTCATTGATACGTTGGAGCTGTGAACCGAAGCGGTCTTGCACAGCATCTCGCAACACAAATCGACTAGCCATCATCGCAAAGGTTGCTCCCAAGCTGCTGGCGAAGGAAACCAACACCAGCCCCCAACCTAATCCAAACAATGCTCCACCTGCCAGCGTCAAAATAACGGCGCCGGGAACAGAAAGAGCTGTTGACACGACATAAATTAGGAAGTAGATCGCTGAAACAGTGAAAGGTGACTCTAAGTAGGTAGCTGCAAAGCTCTCTCGAGATGCTTGAAGATACTCTAGCGTCAGAAACCGCTGCAGATCAAAGATGAAGAAGATAAGAACCCCCAGAAGAATCAGCACAGCTAATATCCAACGGCGTGGATCCTGACGGGAAATTTCGCTAGGAGAGGAGTTGCTCATAATTTTGTAAATATTATTGGTTGTGGTTAAAGCTGCAAAAATATGTCAATACATATATTTTTTGTGACATATCTGCAACTTAATTACAGGTTGAGCATCATGAGAGCTAAAAGATTCTTTCAAATGAGCGAACAAACTTAGTGAAAGCACCCCAAAAAAACTAAGCATGATATCAAATTGCTTTCAAAACCTCAGGGAGGGTTTCTTCAAGAAAATCAAGCTCCTTCGACAAACCAGCGGTAATTCGAATGCAACGATTCAAAGGAGTCACCGCAGGCATTCGCACAAAGACCCCCCGTTCGATCAAGCCTTTCATCACTGAGACTGCGTAATCCCCATCTCGTCCACAATCAATCGTCATGAAGTTAGCGGCTGTTGGCAATGGATTCAGCTGATTTGCCAAAGCGATCTGTTCAATTCTTTGTAACGCATTCTTAACCTGTTGTTGAACCAGCTTTAGGTGTTGTTGATCTTTAATAGCTTCTAGCGCAGCAATTTGTGAAAGACGACTCAGGCCAAAATGATTCCTTACCTTGTTGAACTCTGCGATCATTCCTGCATTGCCGATGGCGTAGCCGATTCGCATGCCTGCCAAACCATAGGCTTTCGAAAAGGTCCTCATTCGAATGACTCTGCCGTTATCCAAATCAATCGGTGGCAAAGTTCCTTCTGGAGCAAACTCTCCATAGGCTTCATCTAGAATTAGCAGGGATCCCTCTGGAACAGATTTGATGATCGACCCAACATAATCCGCATCCCACCAACTACCCATCGGGTTATCAGGATTAGCGAAGTATACAAGCTTTGCCTGATGCTTCTTCACTGCTGAAAGCAAAGCCTCTCCATCCTCATGGTCCTTGTGATAAGGCACGAATTGTAAATTCCCCCCCAAAGCCTTGGACGTGGTAATTGAAGGTGGGATAGGCACCGGCTGAGGACACCACGGCATCTCCGGGTTCGATAAACATCCTCACGACGTAGCCGAGTAATCCGTCAATGCCCTCACCAACCATTACATTCTGTGGAGCAACTCCAAGTTGTTCAGCCAAAGTTGTGCGTAATTCGTGAAACTCAGGGTCTCCATACATCCAGGATTCCTTTGCTCTGCTCTGCATGACTTCAATCACTCTTGGCGATGGACCAAAGACATTCTCATTTGCCCCAATGCGAGCTTGAAAGGCTTTCCCACGCATCCTCTCCTGTGTTTCTGGTCCCACGAAAGGAACTGTTGCAGGCAATCTGCCCACAAGCGGATTTACTTGATAATCAGTCATTAGGTTTTTTCTCTAACATTCTAAATGAGATTTTTGATTCAATTAAAAGTTGATCTTTAAAGGGTAACAGATGGAAAAGTTATAGCGATATTTTGCAATTTGAAAGGAACTTGATGGAAAGAAAAGACCATATCGATTTGTTTGGTGGGAGTGTTCTCTTGATCTTCGCTATGTTGATGGGCTTAAACCAAGTGGTGATCAAGATTGTCAACGATGGAATACAACCTGTCTTTCAGGCCGGCTTACGTTCGCTGTTTGCCTTCTTTGTGGTATGGGGCTGGGCCCTTTGGCGAGGCAAGAAGATCAGCGTTACTGACGGCACTTTTAGAGCAGGCATCCTGACAGGGTGCCTTTTCTCGATCGAATTCATCTTCCTCTACCTCGCTCTGGATATGACCACCGTCGCACGTAATTCGATTTTTTGGTACTCGATGCCTCTCTGGATGGCGATTGGAGCCCACTTCCTAATTGCAGGGGAACGTCTGAATGGACAACGTATTCTGGGCCTCATCATCTCAATAGCTGGTCTTGTCTGGGCTTTTTCAGATCGAGGCTTGGATGGGGAGTCAGGGAATTGGGTTGGGGACCTGATGAGCATACTCGGTTCAATCTGCTGGGCTGGGATCGGTCTCTCAGTACGGGTGAGTAAGCTCAGAGAGACAAGCATTGAAATGCAGCTTCTTTACAATCTGGCGGTTTCCGCAATTATTTTACTGCCCTTTTCCCTACTCTTTGGTGACTGGATTCGAGACCTACAAACCGTTCATATCTACATGCTCACCTTCCAGATCCTAGTGGTAGTAGCTGGTGGGTTTCTAGTTTGGTTCTGGGTCCTGACAATTTATCCAGCCTCCGACATGGCCTCCTTCGGCTTCCTGACACCCGCCTTTGGTATCATTTTCAGTTGGCTTTTCCTAGACGAGGCAATCAGTTTCACTATCATTGGTGCATTGGTACTGATCTCTATTGGAATTGTCCTTATCAACTATAAACCAAAGCATCCCAAACCAGTCTAGACAAATCTCTCATTCCTGGATGGTCCTTCCCCAGTCGTCCTCCACAAATAAGTGATGGTGAATTACAGTCTAATCATAGTGTTTCATATTTATGACATTTCAGTACTTTCATAGCAAACAGATCAAGCCCAATTCAATTTGACCATTTGGGTTAACATACTACGAACAGCTGAGACAGACCATGAATTGGATCATCACCATCCTCACCACTGCGCTGACTACCACCAGCTGTATGCTTGAGTCACTAGATCCGTGTGAGAACAGTCCAATTGGTTGTGATGTAGTACCATATACTGCTCCTCCACCTAAGCCCAGCCAACCTAAGGTTAGTCCTGTCTCAGGCACAGAATCCATCACTATTGATTATGCTGCCTCAGGTGCGGCTTATTACTTCGTACATTCCTCTGCTGCTTTGCCAGTAGGCGTACAGAATCAAATTGAGACTACATCCTCTAGTCATTCATTTACAGGACTAGATCCTAACAAAGAATATTACTTTAGTGTGACGGCTGTAAATGACTCAGGCATTTCTGCTCCGTCTGCTACAGCTACAAGCCAGCCCTTTACAGTTGCTGCAAGCCCTTCTGTTAGCCCAACAACAGACACACGCAATACTGTTACATGGACTGCTGTCAACGGTGCTGATGATTATATTGTGTATATGAGCAAAGCTAAACCAGTTACTACAAGTGACACAGCAGCAAATGCTGGCACTGGTACATTATATGTCCATACAGGACTGAATGCTGGTGACACTTGGTACTATGTGGTACAGGCTCGTAATGAAGAAAAAGGCTGTTAATAGCATTGAAGTATTGACAGAAGTATTACCCCAACAACCAGGCACACTGGTAGCTATACCTAAAACAAGCGGTGGTGGCATTCAAACACAATGGACTGCTTCATCAGGAAAAGATAGTTACAGACTAATATATAGAATTGGCTCACATAACTTGAGTGATATCCTAGCAAGTCCCAGTAATAATATTATACTATCTGCTGGTTCTACATCAAAGAATATTACGACAGTGTCTATCAACCAGCTCGCATCTATTGTACTTATAGCATACAATTCAGGTGGTGAATCTACTTATTCAAATGTAGTTGAAGAACAACCAGTACCACGTTCGCCACAACTACAGACACCAGATGTGTCACGCCCAGGCAAGGTAACACTGACTTGGAATGATAACAACGGACTAAACACCTTTAAGGTGTATAGAATGACAGGCTCAAGTGGTAATCCAGAAACTTCTGGTACGCTGATAGCTACACTGACTGGTAGTAATAAGACATACACTGACTCCGGCTTTCCTACGTATGGCGGAACTACATACAGATATGCCGTTGTGCCAGAAGGTGGCCGTGGTGTTGGTGTTATTGATAGAAAGAATGCTATTCCAGTAGAGCTAGCTTGGCAAACTGTTATGTATGACGGAGTTGATATGTTCCAAGAAGTTCAAGTAGCTGGTACATCAACAGGCGAGGCATATGTGTTGGCAACTACATATGATCATCATAGGTTATACAACTATAACGATATAGCTGAATTACAGTATGAAGTCATACTGATTACTGGAAGTAATTGGCCCTCAGCTAGAGCAATAGCATTGGCTTTTGCTCCTGACGGAAACTTAATAGCGTTAATGAGAGTAACTGGCGGAGCTGTTCCAAGCGGTTTAACTTCAACTGGCTCATACGCCTACATACTAGCTAAAATCAATCCAGCTGGTGGTTTATATATTTGAAATAAGTTGATTAATCCATTTACTGATGCTGAGTGGGATACGACAATGTCTAACACTGGTGCCAATTTCGAAAATGCTGTATTGATTGGTATGTTAGCTGAAATAGTTGTAGATTCAACAGGTGCTTCATATGTCGCTTGGGGCTCAACTGGCGTGTCAGGTTATGTTAAGTATGATACAAATGGTAATCTTGTTACTACTTATGACAGAGTTGCTGATAAAACAGGTGAGACACTTGGTAGATTTGCGAGTAAGCCTGCTGTAGTGGTATTACCAGATAATTCATTCTTTTGGTTCCAGTTTGTGAACAAGAACTCAACAGATTATTTGATGGGTTCTAAGTGGGATTCAAGTGGCAATGTCATCTTCAAGAATCGCACATTAGATGTATCCCATTTGAGTGATCCAGTTACTGGTAGAACTGCGCCTAATCCTAGCTCAAACGAACGTCATACTGGAACTGCTATAGCTGACTCTGTAGGAAATATATTTCTCACAGTAAATTCCACACAATGCAAACTGTTGAAGTTCAACTCAGAAGGTACCTTTATTAGTAGTACTAATGAAAGTAACATTAGTCAGTGGATGGACGAAGTGACAATAGCTACAAACGGTGAATCTATTTATGCTGTAGGTGCTGATGCTGAGCAGAACAACCAAGGTAAGTTTACTAAATTCAGTAATACACTGACTACAGATGTAGCGAAGCATAGCTTAGGCTCCCAGATGAAGCTGGACATTTATATTGATCCTACAAGTTGTTTTGTATATGTCGCAAGAGTAACACGTCAAGGTGCTGCTGTGGATTATTACTTAGACAATCCAACCTCGCCTACTTCCTACCAGTTTAGTAATAATATTATTAGTTCGAATAAGGGACGAGACTTTGTCCTTTTCAGAGTCAATAA
>JACLAC010005588.1_pt1 | contig 24159 bp, 15 predicted proteins | sample 8027881 | NCBI WGS metagenome assembly JACLAC01 (sample SAMN15725517, study PRJNA655200) | protist metagenome | isolation source: fluorescence activated cell sorting (FACS) single amplified genomes of... | place: Spain: Blaines Bay Microbial Observatory, Mediterranean Sea | collected 2016-01-19 | reverse complement strand
AAGGATACCAATGTTCCACTTATTGATGGGGATTCAAATACCTCATCGGAAGAGCGTTTTAAGCGTTTTGGAGTGTCGCAAGAAGGACAAGCCTTTTTTCTTGATCTTGGCACTCGCATTCCAGCCAATCGCATTGCGTTTTTTCCACGTTTAGAAGGGGTTGATCAAGAAGGACGTCCGTACCGTGAGGATTTTATCCGCTCCTATGATTTAGCGGTTAATGCCGGTACTAGCTTTAATCAAGATGATGTGCCGATTTACTCGTTTTTAAGCCGGGTCGATTTCACGAGCGATCCGCTATCTGAAACCGTATTTCCATTACAGTTTATTCGCTATCTGCGTTTGCGGGTCAATTCTTCTAATCCATTTGAACTGGCAGAGGTCCAGATTTATGGTACTGGCTTTGCGCCAGTTGGACGTTTTCTATCAAAGGTAATTGATCTGGGTGAGCGAGCCAATTTTTCCCATTTAAGCTGGGCCGTTGAGTATCTGCGACAACTTGATGACGTAGCGCAAGTTGTAAATGAGTCTACTGGCCGTATATCGGTGCGGATGCGTACAGGGTTGGACGATTCCCCTCAAGTCTATTTTAAAATTGCTAATCTTTTTACGCGTGAACGCGAAGTGGTGAGCGAGGCGGAGTACAATAGCTTAACCGCTGTTGAAAAAGGACCCATCGAAGATGATCAGACCGAATGGAGTACTTGGTCGGCACCGTTTACTGAATCGGGGCAACAAATTAATCTGCCCAGCCCACGGCAATTTTTCCAGTTTGAAGTGAAGATGGAAAGCGAAGAAATTCTGGAAGGTATTCGGATTAATTCGTTGAGCGTGGAACATTCTATACCGCCGTTGGCGCAACAGACGGTTGGTGAGATTTCCCAATTGGATGATCCACAACCCTTTGGTAACGTTCCGATTTTGGCAGCCGGGAATCAATCTGTCCTTGCTTATGACCTGATTGCTGATGTGGCTTCAGGAGATGTGGGCTTTGATGCGATTCGTATTTTTACGCCATCTAAACCGGGGTTTCGGGAACTATTCATTGGTAATCCGCCGGTTAGTGTTATACCAGATCAAATAAGTGAAGAAGACGGTAGCCTAACGCTCCATTTTCCAGCTCAGCGTATCGATTCGCGCGATCAACTACGGGTTATATTTGATACTCGAGTATTTGTGCAAGGAACATTTTTTGAAGCGGAAGTTTTTGATACCCAAAGTACTGAGCCGGCTCAACGTGTTTTGCCTGGAGACGCTAATCCTGAAGTCTTAACCAATAGTATACGGGTTTTGACCAACGCGGAATCGGCGCGTGGTATTTTACCTGAATTTGCGATTGAGCCGGTAGTTTTTTCTCCCAATAGAGATGATATTAACGATCAGGCTGCGATTAATTATACGCTTGTACAGTTGGTGCGCTCTGTTGAAGTGAAAGTTGAAATTTTTGATTTAGCGGGGCGCAAATTACGGACTTTATTTGATGGTAGTAAAGGGAGCGGGGTATATACTGAATTATGGAATGCTCGCGACGATTTTGATGTATTATTGCCGGTTGGACTGTATGTGGCCAAAGTAGAAGCAAAGACCGAACGAGGTAATTTTGTGCGTATTGCTACCATTGGGGTGGTTTATTAAAAAATGTATTGGCAAAAACGCTCTAATAGGCTGAGAAGTTTAGGCCTAAGAGTGGTTGCATAGATATAAAATCTATCAGGAAGAGCCGTGAATACTATGAACAATCTATTCTTTCCAGTTCGTAAAAACTGGTTAATATATGGCTTTGTTTTTTCAACGCTACTGGGGCTTGCAAATGCCGTAGAAGCACAAAATGTCTACGAAATAAATTCTGCTGCTAAGTGGGATACTTGGACTTTTCCACGCGATATTATCACAATTGGCGAGGACGGTTCAATTAAACCTATAAAATATGAGCAACCGATTAACGCAACTCTCAATGCGGCGCAATTTACTCATAATTTAAAAGAAGGTGGCGAAGCTCAAGGCGGTGTTTGGAAAATCGGTTCGGGACAGGCTACCGCTGATTTGGTAATTGATGGAGACAATTCGACATACTGGAAGCCCGATCCGAATGCGTCATTAGATGATTGGTGGCTCGAAATCAATTTGGGACGGGTGGTACCGGTTACCAGTATTCGTTTGACTTTCCCCGATGAAGAAGGTGCCCGCCCCTTTGAAGAATTTCGTGTATTTGCTGCCGATGGGGATCGTGAACCTAAAAATAAAGATGTTTTCCAATTTCATATAGTTGGTGGTACAAGTAAACGTAATACCGATACTGTTGTTGAATACAATGTGTCATCGAGATTTCGTAAAACTAATTTTAAACTGGTCGATTTTTCTGTTCAAGATAAGGTTGAATTTAAGACCGATTTTGATCCGATGCAGTTTATTCGCATTCGCATAGATGCAAAAAATGTAGACGCTGCATTGGCGGAGATAGAAGTATTTTCTTATGGAGATAATGTAGCCTTAGGCACCCTTGAGCGGGGTGGGGCTATTGTTGACAAAGCCAACAGAGCTGCCGAGATGGCGGATGGTGATGTTAATACGAACTGGGCGGTATTCAATGCCCAAAAGGGGGAAATACCTGAATGGGTTTGGGATTTAGGAGCCGTTTTTTGGGTTAATCGTTTTATACTACTTGCTGAACAAACGGCGGATACCTGGTTTTCTCCTGGTATTGAAGACCACCGTATCTTGGGGTCGGATGGTTCGTTAAAACCGAATGGTGAACCTAATTTTGACATACTTTTTGATTTTCAAGGACGTAATTGGCCCCGTCCTGAAGAATTGACCTATTTACTAGCGCCGGCTAGACGCATGCGCTATTTCAATACGGTTTATACCGGGGTGGGCGTAACCGGGGCCATTTCCGAATTCCTAGTGATGCCTATTGGCTATCCAGCACAATTTGAAATGGTATCAGGCTATATTAAGATCAGTGACCAACCTCAGGTCTTACAACGTTTGCGCTGGGATGCAGATATTCCGTTAAATACCCGGATTGAAGCACAGACACGTTCGGGTAATACGTTGTCAGAAGAATATACATACTACAAAAAGTCGGGTAAGGAAACCACTAAAAAAGCCTGGGAAAAATTACCCAAACCAGCCCGTGGAAAGGTGGATACACTGCTGGCTGCTGGAGAAGATTGGAGTGCCTGGAGCAATATTTACCAGTTTTCTGGACAGGAATTTTTATCGCCTAGTCCGCGGCGTTTTGTGCAGTTTCGCCTTATCTTTAACTCAGATGTACCCGATGTTGCACCGCTGTTGCGATCCTTATTATTAGATTATACCGGTGCATTTATTTCAGGGGTTCATGGTGATATTCAACCTAAAATTTCCAACCCGGGTGTAGCACAGACATTCACTTATTTGATTACTACGGATTTAGGTCAAGAAGATACAGGTTTTAATCGTATTCATTTACAAACTCCTGCTTTAGCTGATAGTGTTATTGTCCGGATCGATGATATTCAGGTAGAACCCAAGACACTAGAGCTCTATGCGGATTCGTTAATTGTTGAATTGCCTGAATTAGTCGGATCTGAGTCGGTTGAAGTGGATTTCAAGGTTAGAGTATTACAAAATCCGTATGAATTTATTGCGGCTGTAGGTAATACGGACCAACCGCAGTTGTGGCAGGAAAGTGAGCCAGTTGATCGGTTTTCTACTTCCGTCTTTTTACCCGATGATATACAGCGCGGCAAGTTTATCCATCAGTTGTCAATTCAGCCTAAAATTATAACACCCAATGCTGATGGCGTTAGCGATCGTGCAGAAATTCGTTTTGGCGTATTAAAAGTAGATATACCGGCGCAGGTGAAGATCTATGCACTCAACGGTAAATTGATAAATGTACTAGAAGGAATACGACTCTCAAATGGATTTTGGGGGTTTGCTTGGGATGGTCAGGATAGCAATGGTGAGCGCGTATTGCCGGGAAATTATTTGTGTGATGTCAGTGTAGATTCGCAAGCAAATGATGAAAGAGTAATCCGAGCTATTAGTGTGTCTTATTAAGATTACAGATGATATTAAAGTGGTATAAGTGAATTATTAGCGGACTAAAATGATGATGAGTCTGCGCTATTACAAATTGAATACAGGGAAAAACAAGACCTGAGTAGTATGATGCCCAATAACCAGTGGTATTGTGCGCTCTGCGATCATGGGAGGTGATCTATGGTTCGTGTGAAAGTCTGCGTAAGTAGACTATTGTTGCTGCTTTTTAGCCTAGTTGTTTTTGTCGAAATACCAGTACAGGCACAAGTGGCTACTGGATTCCGACCTATTGAGGAGCCAGGTATTTATGGGGTTCGGGTACATCCTAGTGCGCTAGCGCCTAATCGCAGGAAATGGTATCTACCTCAGGACCTGTATTACGAATATCGTTGGAAAGGCTGGGAGTATAGTAACTACGCACGTGATCAGTATCAGCGTTATGTAGATATATTGCTTGAAGGTGAACGCAATTATGATACCTTTGGTAATTATATTTCGCGTGGTTTTTCTGTTTATAATTGGACAGAAAATCAGCCGCAACAACAAGGGAGCGCTATATTCAAAAATCCCAAATTTAGTTCCTGGTTTAGTCGTGTTGTCGTTTCTTCCGCCCATAAAGGTCAGTTTTATACGTCGATGACCGTGGGTGAAGCTATCCGTACTACCATGACTCCGTTAACCTTTGCCAAGCCGGCATTTAATGGTATTCAGTGGGATTTTCTTACCGATAAATACGCTTTAACGATTCTCAGTTCACGGCTTAATGCGCCCGGGAATTTGGCTAATAATAATTCTTCGCCGCCAGATCGGGTAGAGAATACGACGCGTTTATTTGGGCTTCGGGGGGTATCTCAACTTGGGGACTTTGCTCATATTGGTGGAACGTGGATCAATTCTGCCAATACCCGTACCGATTTGACTTTTGGAGAAAATTCGCTAAAGGGGATTCTCACTAATCCCCAGAATACGGGTAATGTAGAGACGGTTACTGTGCGTATTTCAGATGATTCGCCTGAATCACCTAATTCGGGTGCATTGTTGTTTTTTGACCGGGTAATTATTGATGGCGAGGTACATACTGAAATCCGGCCTATTGTGCGTGGGGGGGTGCGCAGTGGTGGCAATATTGAAGCCAAAGGTGCTGATGTTGTAGAGCTTATTTATGATATTCGCAATGACTTTCGACCTACTGAAAAGGTGCCTATTTTTCAAGAGGCCCGTAAATTGGAGTTTGAATTAATTATTGCCAATGACTACCGGGTTGAAATAGCATCGAATATGCAGGTTGACCGTTTAGGCGATGAAGTTTTTCTGCCTATCGCGCAGGCGCGCGGAGAGATCACTGACGGTACTAATCAACGATTTTTACGCTTCGATTATGGCTTGCCCACAGCTCACGAGGTTATTGGGGTAGATTTAGAAATTACCGATCTTGCCGGTTTTGATCTCAGGGCAGAGTATGCTGTCAATAGACGTTTTCAACGTTATCCTAATCAGAACTTTACTAAATTGGCAGCTTCTAAAGAAACTGCCCAAGCTGCCTATATGACAGCTTCTTATATTAACTACCCATGGTTTGCCTACGGTGAAGCGTTTTCCTTAGATCCTGATTATAGCACTACTAGCTATATCGCCAACTCGTTGGGGGGGGTAGACTATGCTGATGAGCGTCGTAATCTCTTTGAGTTTGTCGATGATAATGATGATCAGGACCGTATAGCGGACTGGTTGCGGGCCGGACAACTCGGTGTTGGTATTGGTGCTTCAGGTGGATCGGTAGGAGCAGATCGGGAGGTCTTTCCTGGGCTAGATGAAAATAATGATTTCGTTTCCGATTTTAATCAGAATCAGAATACACGCCCCGATTACTCCGAACCTTTTTTACGCTATATGGTGGATCCGCCCGAATTCCTCTTTGGTATGGATATGAATAATAATACCCTGATTGATCGCTTTGAGGACGATCGCTTGCCTGATTATCCATACGAGCGCGATCACCAGGGCTACAATGCGTACGGTGGTTTACGATTAACAGAGCAGATCCAGCTGACCGTCGGGCGCTTAAAAGAAGAATTGCTCAGTCGAGATCGACGCAGTGAAGTAAACTATGGTTTAGCTTCAGCAGATTGGCGTCTGCCCGGATTAGATATTTCAGTCTTTGAACATTTTAAGTTTGTTAAAGATAATATTCCAGAAGATAGAATTCGCTGGGTTGATCCGCTCGGTTTAACCGACTTTCCCGATCCAATGGAAAATCAAGATACTTTTGTAAACAACCTGTATGTAAAGGGGCGATATCATCGCATTCAGAATCTTAATATCGAGGCTAAGTTTAAGTACGAATTGTTTAATCAGCGTGGCGAACAGGCTGACCTGCTCCGCAATCGCTCCTTTATAGGATTGATAAACAAAGCCGATTATACGATTTATTTTAATGAAAGCATCAGCCTCTATCCTAAATGGAAAAGTACTTTTCGTAGTGAAATACCGTCTCAAAAATCCTTACAGAAAACCAAGAGTTTAGAACAGACATTGTTTTTAATTACCCGCTATTCTATTATTCCAGGGGCAACTTGGTTAGCCTTTGGGGTTGAATTTTCAAATTTTTCAAACTTGAAAAAGAAATTGGCGGAGTCACAAATAGGTGTTGTTGACGACTTTCGTAGTCTGGTAATGTCGGTATTGTTTTCAAATACTTCTGCCTATTTAGGGTATAAACTAACGATGAATACTGGTTTTCAGTGGGAACGCCAAAGTTTTGAGGAGGACACACGCAAAGAGACCTTAGCATTTGTTCGGGTCTTTGCCAGTACTGGAAATGATTGATGCCTAATCTTGTTTTTAACGAGGCTGAGTGGTAGTACCGTTGATAGTGAAGTCTCATAATATATATGTTTGAGAATAGATTTTTGCTAAAACGAAAGTATTAAGGAAGAGGAAGGAGGTATTGTAACAGGCAAATAAAAAAGGAATAATAATTCCTGTATGATTTTTTTTTTGACTCATTTTAATTATGGAGGTAATAATCCATGAAAAGCATCAAAGCTATTGTTATCAGTTGTATTACGATGTTGTTAGTAAGTAGTTCAGCATTTGCTCATGTAGAAGCCGAATTTTTTCTGCCACAGGTAGCAGATCCTTCTGCTATGTCAATTGATGGTGATGAAGGCGATTGGGGCTGGTTTGATCGTTCCTTTGCTATGACTCCTGACGGTTTTTATGATGCGTCAGGAAATGACGGCTATACTAAAGAAGATTTCGACTTCGCTCTTTTTATGGCTTGGAGTCAAGCTCCTGACAATAGACTATGGGGTTTTTATCGCGTTCAAGATGATACCTTGACTGTGGTTGAAGAAGATCCTAAGCGTTGGTGGGCTGATGATAACTTACAGTTGACCTTAGATATTGATCATAGTGGTGGCGATTTTCTAGGTGTAAATCTAGATCATGTTAATACGGCTCAGCGTTATCATATTCGTATTCTTCCTTTGCCTGGTCAGGCCGTCTTCTTTAATAGTTTAATTGAACAGATTGACTTACCGTCGATTCTGTGGAATCAAGATATTTTTGAAGGTCAGCAGACCGAAGTGGTTGAAGTTGCTTGGACGTTGTCACCTCAAGGTGCTACGAACGGCTCCTTGAATGTTTCGTACACGATTGAATGGGCAATGGAATGTTATGATATTACCCAGCCAACTCGTGAAGAGAGTAGCCGTCATATTTTCACTGCTGATCAAGTCGTTCACTTGGGACCCCGTCCCAATGATGCCGATACCGGTCCGTTCGACCATCGTTTGATCCCGATTGGCTCCGACGAACAGCAAGACCAAAAGGGTGATTTCATGCCTGATTTTTATACCTTGGCTTGCGAAGACTGTCCCAATGCGGGTAGTGATCGTGGTGCTGCCACAGCTGTTGAAGCGAATAGCTGGGGTCGTATAAAGAGTCATATGCAAACGCAGTTACGTTAATAAATACATGTGTGAGTAAAGCTTGATACACGCGTTAGGATGAGGGCCATTTATGGACCCTCATCCTAATTTAGTTTTTTGGTAGAGATAAGGAGTCCGGTATGCGAACTGCCTTCGTGGTGCTGATCGCACTAGCCGCCTCAATTGGATGGCCTGCTAAGGGAATAGCGGAATTGATCCAATGGCGCCTGGGGGGAGAGAATGGTGCCAATTTTAAGAGTCTGACATTTCTAAATGTTTTTATGGATTTCGATGCCGTCGAAGGGGCTATTCAACCGTTTGAATTTAAACCAGAGCAAGATGTCATAACGCAGTTGGAATGGACTCGGTACCGATCCCCTATTGATTTAGATTACGTCGTGGGCAAACCAAGGACCTGGCGAGCCATTGGTGAAGTAGCTCGACCCGGCAACTCAACGAATCCAATCGAATTTGTCGACGGTGATATAGAGACACATTATTCAATTAAGGACTGGGATGGGAATGGGCATATTTGGAGTCGGTTTGGTGAATTCTACACGCTAGATTTCGGTACTGCAATTCCTGTTGATCGTTTTGTTTGGTTGCCGGCTGATGGAGTTGATCCTTTTACCCAGGAACCATACCGTCCCAATTATTCGTTGCAGCGTTACGAATTGACGGGTAGTAACGATGTTGCTTTAGTAAATCAGATGGAGCCTCGTAGTCCGGCAGAGTTGTATTATCAACCTCTTGATATTGCCCTTGATAAATCTGAGCAGAGTTTTGAAGCTATAACTAATATGGTGTTTCCGCTGCAGGTTTTACAATTTTTGCGGATTAGACCAATTCCCGGCAATAATGGAAAATGGGATCGATTTTCTGTAGCTGATTTTGAATTATACGGTAGAGGTTTTGTGCCTCGTACTCGTTGGGTATCTACAGTAATTGATCTGGGACAGGTGGTTAATATTGGTGCTGTCCGTTTTGATCTGAGTAAGTGGCGTAAGGACGATGGAGAAGTAATATTGGCACCAGAATCAGCAGTTGAAGTTAGTGTGGAGTTGAAAACCGGACTTGATGATACACCAGTAGCATTTTTGACCTATAACGATCTGCAACAACAAGTAGAAGTTTCACGCGCCGATTATGAACGCTTAAAGCCTCGCGTGTTTCCATGGGATCCGCCATCTGTTGGATGGCGAGGGCCGGTCGTTGATGATCAAACACAGTGGAGTTTTTGGTCCGCTCCAATCGTTCAGTCTGGGGATAGACCCCGAATACCGCAGGGGCGTTATTTACAATTGCAAATTAAGTTGGAAACGGCCGATTTATGGACGTACGCCCGTCTTGGTTCATTGGTTGTAGAGGCTTCACCATTATTAGCAGATGTAATTCTGGGTGAAGCGGCGTTGGCTAGTGATTTACAGCCGTCAAGTAGATTAATTGAAGTTAAGCCGGGTGAACAAGATGAAGTCCTTTACGATATTAAGGCAGATTTTTCTGCTGGTCAAAGTGGTTTTGATGCGGTTCGTTTTCTAACCCCTTCCGTTGGGGCTTTTGTGGAGTTGCTAATGGGTGATCCATTGGTAGCGGTACAACCGGATAGTATTGTTGAAGAGGCCCAGGGCTTTGTTGTCTACTTACCAAAGATTGTGGGTCCAGGAAATGACGAAAAACTTAGAGTACATTTCAATACAACTCTTTTTGGAGTGGCAGATAAACTGGAAGCAGAGGTGTTTGAGCGAGACCGTGTTTCCTTGCCACAGAATGTACAGGCGGGAGATGTCAGTGATGAAATAGGTACTGACCAGTTGCGTATCGTGGCAAAGAACGCTGCTTCAATTTCGGTTTTGGGTGATCTGACTCTTTTGCCGCCTGTATTTACGCCGCAGGGGGATGGTGTTAATGACAAGCTGAATATTGAATTTACGTTGTTTCGTGTATTAGATAATACGGTGGTAGAAATTGATATTTACACCTTGGGAGGGGAGCGTGTGCGGCAGATCGGACTAGAACAATTGGGAACAGGTGATCATAGAACTGGTTGGGATGGTCTTGATGCTACGGGGCAAACCGTATCTCCTGGCTTGTATTTAGTCCAGATAAAGGTAGAAACTGACAAAGGTATTAGCACTCGCGTCCAGTCTGTCGCGGTGGCTTATTGAGGAAGGATTGGTGAAGCATAATGGAAATAACCAAGATCTTGATCTATACAATGATCCTGAGTTTGTTGTCCGGTTGTGGCATAAAGTTGGGGTATCGTCACTTTGGTGGTCCTATAGAACCCGCTAGCGCGGTGATTGATGCATTGGGCGATAAAGAAGACGCTACGGGGCAATACTTGATTGGTGATGACGGCAGTGTATCCTATATAGTGGATCGTCTGGAGATTAAACTTTTGCCTCTTAGTGATGATATGTTAAATCGTCAATTTGCGTCGATTTCAAATTATGCGTCGGGTTATACGAAAGCTAATCCGTATTCTGAACCCAGCAATCCGTACACCTATGGTGAATGGACTCCGCCTGGTGAAGATCAGCCGCCGCCACGCTTTAATACATTTTCTTTAAGTGTTAAGAATTATACCTATCCTAAGGTCCAGATTGATCCTAAGGATATATACATTGATTCTCCAAACGGGCGCCATTATAACGCGTTGTCTTTGTCGGCGTTAATAGAATACTACTGGCCCTATGCTATTGCGTATAGTGGTAATGCACGAAAAAAATTTTCTGATAGGCGCGATCTGTTGCGGCGTACCCTCTTTAATAATGATATAATATTCAGTGGCCAAGAAACTACTGGTAATGTGGTTTTTGCAGCCTTGGATTACGACGTTGAAGAATTTGTTGTTCACATTAATAATATGCCCTTACGATATGATTATAAGGGAGATCCTATAGAAACCATCAATATTACGTTTCCATTCAAACGGCAAGTACATTTTGCCAAGAATTGGCCTATTAGGGAGAATTAATATGCACCGTTGGCTGTCCTGTTTGGGGGTAGCACTTGTTGTGATGTGTGGGTGTGGTAGTGAATCGGAAATAGCTTTGACTGCAGACCCCCAAGAGGTTGGGGAAGTGGTAGCTCGGGTGGCAGACCAGGATATTACGGCAAAAGCTTTAATGCGCTTTCAGCAGGATACACCCGCTTTGCTGCGCTCGGAAAAAGAAGGTGTTGATGCATGGCGTGATTATTTGACTAATATGATTGATATGGAATTGTTATTGTTGGAAGCGCGCCAGCGTGGCTTGGATAAAGGCAGTAATTTTAAGCGGCAAATGCGCCAGGAGTGGCGAAAAAAACTTGCCTTTGAATACCAAGTTCGTGAAGTTAAGAAAAAATCCGACGTGCCATTTGAACAATTGCGTGAGCGTTTTAATAAAAGCAAATGGAATCGCTTTCTGGCGTTGGCTCATATTCGCACCAATACAGAGGCAGAAGCGCTGGCTGTTATGCAGGAAGTTGAGGATGGGAAACCGTTTGAGCAAGTAGCGTTGGAGCGCTCACAAAATGAAGTAACTGCACGGCAGGGCGGTCTGATTAAAAATTATTATGGCCGTGATAATTTGAAACGCTATGGCATGCCACTAGAGGTTGCTGAAGATATATTTGATCAAGCCGTCGGGACATTATGTGGTCCGTATAATATTGCCGATTCATATGAAGTATTCCTTATCCTCCAGGAAGAAAAAGCACCAGTAAGCTACCTGATGGCTTTTGCTCAAACTACTCTGGTGCGTGCCTTTGTGGTTGAACGTGATAGTGTGCTGGCAAGGCTTAAACAGCAGCAGCAACCTGTTCTGGAACCTGCGGGCCTTCAGGCTGCCGTCGCTTTATCGGCTCAATGGGGTGGCAAAGTACTCGATTTGCCTGCTGCAGATGCTAATACTACTCTTTACCGTCTAAAAGACGGTAATGTGAGCATCTTGGATTTATTAAGTTTTTACGTTAAAGATGGTATATTTCAGCCGGATCGTTTAGATAGTAGCCAGGTACTAACCGCTCTTGAAGAAGCCCTATTGCCCGATGCTCTGCTGTACCATGGTGCGCTTGCTGCCGGATTGGATCAGGATTCGTCTTTAGTCACCTGGCATCAGATGAAGGAAAAATCCTTGCTAATTGATGCTTTGAAAGAAGAAGCCGTTGTTGCAGCTATGGACTTAAGTGACGCAGCCCAGCAGCATTATTTTGAGACGCACCCAGAGCAATTTCAACACCAAGAAGAAATGGGTCTGCTGGAGATTCTAGTAGATACGGAGCAAGAAGCGGCGGATCTTTTGGTTCGGATTAAGGCCGGTGAGGATATGCAGACACTGGCGGTACAATTTTCTAAACGCAAGGACGCTGCTAAAAAAGAAGGTATTTACCATTTACATACCAAAGATAAAATCCGTTATGGTCCACTGTACACTGCTGCTGTTGCTGCTGAGGTAGATCAGTTACATGGTCCGTTAAAGATTGTTAGAGAAGACTTAAAAACAACACACTACTCCATATTTAAAGTATTAGAAAAATTGCCCGCCCGGTCACAGACGTTTGAGGAGGCCGCACGCAAAGTATACTATTGGTTACAGCGGCAAGAAGAAGCGCGTTTATTCACCTCCCTTTTTCGCGAACTCAAGGAAAAGCATGCTAGTAAGGTTGTGCTTTTCGAAGACCGTTTAAAAATGTTAGATGTGGAATCTGGTATTTAAGTGGGGGCTGTCCTGGCTCCTGCTAATCGTTGTCTTTGCTGCTTGTCAGAACGCGGAAAATTCGATGCAGACAGAGAGCTTGGCTCAATGCCAGAATCTAGTTCATGCTAGTGAATACGTCCTGGCTTTAGACGCCTGCCAAAAAGTATTAGCGGCCAATGCTGCCAATATTGAAGCGCGCTTGCTATTAAGTTCTATTTTATTAAAACAGGGTAGACTTGACGAGGCTATGCAAGAATGTCTGCTAGCGGTGGAACACGAGCCTAGTAATGCTGCAACACAGATTGCTTTGGGGGATATTCTGGTGCGTAAAAGGCTCAATGATGAAGCCTTAAATGCGTATAAAAAAGCACTGGAATTTGATCCTGAAGGGGTTGGTGCTTATCGTAAAATGGCTGTAGCCTATACCAATTTGAACCGTTATTCAGAATCAGTGGAAGCCTTACTCAAGGCCTTACAATATGAGCCTTCACATAGTACAACGATGTATAATCTGGGGCTAGTATATCAACGCCAAGGACGTTTGGACGAAGCAGCGGATTATCTGTTTCGTGCAGTGGAGACGGATTCTATTAATGTTGAAGCACGGTATACTTTAGGGCTTGTATATGCCCAATTAGGTCGTTTAGAAGAAGCCGAAACGGCATTTCAAATGGTATTGCAACGACAGCCTCGCTTTGCCAATGCGTATACCCAATTAGGCAAGCTTTTTTTTAAGGCTGGTCGTTTGGAAGAAGCCGAGAAAGCATTGCAGCAGAGTATTGTATTAGACCGTTTCAGTCCAGAAGCGTTTCTGCATTTAGGCACCTTGTATTTGCGTCAGGGGAAGAGAGAAATCGGCGAAACACTGATGTCTAATTTTGAAAAAGTACGTAAGGTTCACGAAGATATTGAGCGTCATCGCTATGTGCTAGTACACTATCCTGAAGATGTGCATGCGCATTATAGTTTGGGTGTTTTATATGCTAGTTTGGATGGTATTGCTGAAGCCGCGGCACAGTATACTACAGTACTGACGATTAATCCTGAAAATCTAAAAGCTCGTAACAATCTAGCCAATCTACTGTTGCGTCAAGGCAAGATTGACGACGCAATTCAACAGTATGAAGCGTTGTTGTCTGTTAATCCACGCTATGCTCAGGGATATAATAATCTAGGTACTGCCTATATGATGAAAAAACAGGATCAACAGGCGGCCCAAGCGTATCAAAAGGCGATACGGCTTGATTCTACTAATGCCGATGCCTATTACAATTTGGGGCGGCTTTATCTTGAAAAAGACTGGGTACAACAAGGAGAAGCGTTGCTTGCTAGATCTAGGGATTTGAGTCAAGCACGTGCTCAAACTCAATAAGCAAAAAAGTAAAACAAAGCTACAGCATATCCGCATATAAAATCTATTTACAAATTTATTTCTTAAAAAATTTTATTAAGCTATTGGCTCTTGGAGTATTGGCATGATTGATCTGTCGGATTCACAAACGACTGATACCACTAGTAACTACCGTAGCGATCGCCTAATGTTATACTGTACGGTAGCGTTTACTGGTGCCGCTGTGATGATGCTAGAATTACTGGGCACAAGGATAATTGGTCCATTTTACGGAGTAAGTCTATTTGTCTGGTCATCACTGATATCAGTGGCCTTGATTGCTCTGTCTATAGGATATTTTCTTGGTGGTGTGGTTGCCGATCGATGGGTTGGTTTACGACTCTCATACGTAATTGCTTTGGCGGCATTTTTTGCTGCCATTATTCCTTTAATCAGTGCGCCCATACTTAGGGTTACTGATGTACTTGGAGTACGGGCAGGGGCTTTTAGTAGTGCATTGCTGCTATTTACTGCACCATTGACTTGTCTAGGTATGGTGGGTCCATACGTAATCAAGCGATCTGTGCACCAATTAGAACATGTGGGTACTACATCGGGTTTAGTGTATGCGATCAGTACGGTGGGGAGTGTTGTAGGTACTTTATTATTAGGGTTTTTCTTATTGCCAGTGGTTGGATCTAAGGCCGTACTGTACAGCGTTAGCATTGGACTTTTCCTGCTTGCTGTTTTATTGACGGTATTTGAACGGCGTCGATTAAAGCAGGAAAATTCATTGAAGGTGATAATTTTATTGGGTATGTTTGGTGGTGGTGGATTGCTGTGGTCTGGTGAGGTACAAGCATCGTATGAGGATAAATTTGAACTTTTATATGAAGCCGAAAGTCTGTATGGATGGGTGCGTGTAGTGGATGAAAAAGCGAACGGTGTACGTTGGATGTTATCGGATTCTTCCACATTATCGGCGATATATCCGGGAGAAGAAAAACCTATTTTTTCTTATTTGAAAATGTTGGAGTTATTGCCTTACGTTCATCCCACAGGTAAGGATGCTTTATTGATTGGTTTGGGTGGAGGTTATACGGTTGGAGCTTTAGCAAAGCATGGTGTTATTACAGATGCGATAGAAATTGATCCGAAGGTAGTAGAAGCGGCTCAACTTTATTTTGATTTTAAACCAAGTGGTGCATTAATTGTGGGAGATGCGCGCTACCAAATACGTAAACTGACTAAGAAATATGATTTTATTCTACATGATAGCTTTACCGGCGGTGCAATTCCATCACATTTATTAAGTACGGAAATGCTTGTCGATTTACAACGTTTATTACTCGATGATGGTGTTTTAGCACTTGTTTATGTTGGATTTTCTCAAGGAGAAAAAGCGGCAGCCGTAGGATCGGTATATCGGACTTTAGATGCGGTGTTTGATCATTTGCAGGTCTTTGTCTCGATACCGGGTAATGATCTTAACGATTTCCTTTTTTTGGCTTCTAAGCGACCACTTAGTATCGTGCCAGAACAGGTACAAACGCCAGCAGGGCAAAAGGCATTGGCCTGGTTGGTGGAAAGAGCATATCCAATGGCGGGTACGGATGGTACTGTCATTACGGATGACTTTAATCCGTTGGAACATATGCAGGTAGCCAAAGCTGAAGTATATCGACAATTACTAATAGATCGTGTAGGGTCTGATTTGCTATTGTGGTAATCTAGGAAGCTAGGCATTACTAGATAGTGCTAAACGACGTAGCGATAGATGGTAATAAGTGAAATTCACGTTGCATTAAAGTACTGGTTACTTAGTGTTATAAGCCATTATGTTGCGTTCCTAGATAACCACCCCAGCTAATACGGGGTGGAACCACACCTACTACCTTAATCCGCACTAAACTGCCCTTGTTATTATCTTTCTTTAAAGGGATAAACCAGTCTAACTGACCGTCTTTATCGGCATCGCCAAACCAGCCTGTACCGGCATTAAAACCTGCTAGAGTAGCGATTGTTTTGATATGATTTTCAGTAATATCAACCACATTCAAACGTGATATACTGGCTTGGCCTTTTAACTCGGCTTTAAAAAGAGTTGGGGTAGCCTGGACAAAGAGAATTTCATCGCGTCCGTCCGCATCTATATCGGCTACTAAAGGCGAACCGGCAGATAAATCACCATTCGTTTTGTGTTGCCAGATTAATGCACCGCTAGCAGCATCAAAAGCACGCAGACTGGATGCATTCCATACAGGAAAGGTGCCATGTTGAACAACATAGACAATATCGAGATCTCCATCGCCATCAAAATCGCCGATAGCAGGACTGGATTGGGTTTCGTTCGTTTCTGTCGGAGTAAATTCCCACAGGGGAGTTAAAGTGCGGCCAGAAAGAACGACGAGGCGGCCATCAAAAGGTGTAGCGATTAAATCCAGCACATTATCGCCATCCACATCGGCAAAGGCGGGAGGCGCGATGGCTCCTTTGGCCTCCGTATTATAGATCAGAGTACGGATATCTTTAAGTGTACCTGTTTTAACACTTTGGGCTGGGACGCCCCACAATGATCCTGGGAATGTTTCGCCCCCGGTACCGAAGATAACCCACTCCTCGCCCATACGTGACCATAGCATAGGAGAGCAATAGGTTTCGCGTTTATCAGGCACTGGTAAACGGTGAATGATGGTGCCGTCTGCACCACTGAGAACGAATAGTTGACCAGGTGGGCGACTTTCAAAGCGGTCACGCTGCGAATCACCGCCGTTACTAACCAGGTAATCTATAATGCCGTCGGCATTTACATCGCCAAATTCCCGACCGGTAAAAAAATTATAAATGCCGTCGGCGCGACCGGCAGCAGCAAAAGGTTGAAAACGCCAGATTGAAATGCCGCTAAGGACATCAATGGCATGAAGTTGGCCATCACGTCCACCAAAAACCCAGGGGTAGGTACCATTTTTACGCAAGGTTAATGGCATCGGCAGTGCGAAGAGTTCATGTTCCGTATTAATATGCCAATTTATTTTTCCGGTAATGATATCCAATGCCATAATACCGCCAGCTGGCACCTCTTCATCGCCAAAAGTAATAAGCATGGCGGAGCTGTCCTCTAGGTAGAAAGGGCGTGGTGAGCTATGGGTTCCATAAGGAAGTTCAGTTTCCCAAACGATATTTGCTGTTGGCACTGGAGAAACGTTATTAGAGACAGAATCGGGTATGACGCTAGTTAATTTGTTAGGGGGGATTGCTTGGTTGGTGTGGGCATTATCGGTACGGGTCTGATCGCATGCTATCCAGGTGAATAAGAATAAAGCAGATAAAGCACGGAAATATATATTTATTTGCACAAAGGCTCCTTATCTTTTAGTCCATTATAATGGGATACTTTTTCAATAAGAGCAAGGTGCATTCGAATATTGGCTTGCTATTTATTATTTTATCTTTTTACATACGCGAGCTATAGTAGATCTCATGGCTATTAATTGGTAAAGGGTCATCTTATGACTGATAAAGCTAAGCATGGCGGTACCACTGATATCGCAACCGAGGCGGATTCGTTAGGCAGTAATAGAGATACCAACGGTTATTGGCAACCCCCTCAAGCGATAACGTCCCCGGCCCTTTTTACCTGGCCGCCTCAACCGCTTGGGGTTTTAAAATGGATTTTTGGTTTTCCTGGATATTTATGGCCGTGGACGACGCTGTACGGTCTTATCGCCGTAATAACCTGGTTTTATTTTCAACCAGACCTAGCTGTATGTAAGGAAGTTCAGATCAGTTGGATAATGCAAATATTTGTGCGCAATCAAGCCCTGCTAATACTAGTAGTAGGTGGCTGGCATTTGCACTTGTATATTTTTAAGGCGCAGGGGTTGCAATATAAATACACCGATAAGTGGCTTAGTAACGCTAATAGGAAATTTCTTTGGGGTAGTCAGCTACGGGATAATGTTTTTTGGAGTTGCGTAAGTGGTGGTACTATATGGACAGCGTATGAAGTATTGTTGATGTGGGCATATGCGAATGGAATTATTCCTTACGTGGATTGGCGTACCCAACCCGTCTATTGCGTTCTATTATTTGGCGCTATTCCCATGTGGCGCCTTTTTCATTTTTATTGGGTGCACCGTCTAACCCATTGGAAGCCACTGTACAAAGCTGCGCATTATCTACACCACAAGAATATTAATGTAGGACCCTGGTCTGGTTTAGCTATGCACCCTATAGAACACATACTTTATTTTAGTTGTATCTTGCTCCACTGGGTTGTTCCATCCCATCCATTGCATATGCTATTCAATGTGCAACATGCCGCATTAACACCCGCCCAAGGGCATGTTGGTTTTGATAAATTGATCTTGCATAATAAGGCTAAGGTACCGGCGGCTTCTTTTTTTCATCAACTGCATCATCGTTATTTTGAATGTAATTATGGTGAGGTTGATTTTCCTTTTGATAAGTGGTTTGGCACATACCACGATGGTACGCCGCAAGCTCATACCTCAATGCGGGATAAACGTCAACAAGCCCATCACATATAGAGAATTTATTATGGCTTTAAAAGGATTGAGTACAGCTGAAATTTCTCAATTTAATGAAGATGGATTTCTTATTGTAGATGATTTATTTACTGCAGATGAGGTAGCATCTTTACGTCAGGCATGTAGCGATTCTGAGGATAAACAGTGGGAACAGGCAGATAAATTGACGCATGCACTGGAATTAACGGTACGCAATAAGATTTTTCTTGATTTAGCACGTGATCCACGGATCGTTTGTCATATAACACCGCTGATCGGTGCCGATATTCAATTACAACATTCTAAGTTGGCGGCTCAACCGATCCAGCCTGAAAGAGGCGGATTTCGCTGGCATCAGGATTTTTCTTTTTTTCCACACACGAATACGGATTTAGTAGCCGTGATGGTGATGCTAGATGATGCTAGCGTAGAGAACGGCTGCATGCAGATGATTCGTGGTAGCCATAAATTGGGCTTGTTAGATCATTTAGATGAGGCTGGGATATTTACCGGTGAATGTCAAGAATCCCATGTGTGGGAAGAGCATCCGGAGCGCGTTATATCTATTACCCCCAAAGCCGGTGGTATCAGCATGCATCATTGTTTGATGTTACACGGTTCCGGGCCCAATATAGTGGGGCAGCCCCGCCGTGGTCTAGTTTTTCAATACCGTGCGGATGATGCGTTTCAATTAGCCGATGGCATATGGCAGGATACAGGCGTGATGATCTGTGGCCAGCGGCGTGAACAGGTGCGTTGTGATGCTGGCGTTTTACGGTTGCCTAAATCAAGACGTTATTTTGGTCATCCCTTTGGGCATGCGTGGAATCAAGAAGGACATTTTGCTAACTCGGTCAATGAGAAGAATGGTTTTATTCGTCTAGCAGAGGAAACTGAATAGTTCATGCGGCCAATTATTGTAGGTATTTCGGGAGGATCGGCGGCAGGAAAGACAAGTTTTGCTACAGCGTTAGTAGCAGCATTAGAGCCTAATAAACCTGTAGTATTGAATCAGGATCGCTACTTTCGTGATTGGCAAGATCTACCTGTGGAGCAGCGTGAAATAGCGCGTACATCTAATGAGCCACGCGCTGTACGGTGGCCCGAGTTGGTAGCGCAAGTGGAATACTTATTAGCAAGAGAAGATATCGAGGAACCTGTTAGGGGGACTGCGGCGTGGCGTCGGGGAGATGCAAAGCAGCGGCATCTTGCTGCAGATATTGTTTTAATTGAGGGCCATTTAATCTTTGGTAATGAAGCATTACGTGCACTTATGGATATAAAGGTATTTCTTGATGTCGATAGTCATGAGCGGGTATTGCGACGAATGCTCAGGGATACGCAGCAGGGGACGGATCTAGAAGCGGCAGTTGCCTGGTATCGTCGGGATGTGCTGCCTAATTTTTCTGTCCATACGGAACCGACGCGGCAGTATGCGGATCTTATTGTGCCCTATGATCAGCATAATACTAAAGCTGTGGATGTGATTGCTGCGGGTATTAAAGCGCAGTTGGTTTAAGGTGTAGGGTGGAATATACGTACTGTAAATTGTTTTTTAGATCAGATAAAAAAATAATTTATGCAGCATTTGAATTATCAAAATATACTGGAGGATAGATGTATGGCTGTAGCATGGACTCGCAGTGAGAATGAAGTCTTGGCAACTTTGCAGGATCTGGTAGCTATAGATAGTGTGAATCCAGCTTTGCCCGGTGGGCAGCAGGGAGAAGGAGGGATGGTTACTTATCTCATGGATTTCTTTGATGCACTGGAAATTCCCTATGAGTTGTCGGAGGTGTTACCGGGACGGAGCAATTTTATTGCTAGATTAGAAGGACTGGAGCCTGAACGTGCTATGCTCTTTGAATGTCATATGGATACGGCATCCGCTGAAGTGATGACAATTCCCCCGTTTGAGCCTCATATCCGCGATGGCTTGTTGTATGGGCGTGGTGCTTGTGATACCAAGGCCGGAGGGGCGGCTATGATCCATGCCATTAAACAGCTTCAGGAAGCAGGGATTAAGCCGCCGCGCACCGTACTTTATGCGGGGACTATTGATGAAGAAGCTTTTTTTTCCGGTACTAATCATTTGGCCAAACAGGTTCAAGTAGAAGCGGCAATTATTGCGGAGCCGACCGAATTGGAGGTGGTGCGGGCTCACAAAGGGGCGGTGCGTTTCTATTTAACTGTTAAGGGCAAAGCGGCCCATAGTGCCAAGCCGCATCTGGGGATTAACGCGATCTCGAAAATGGCGCGCCTCATCACTCGTTTAGAAGATACCTTAGGACCTCAATATGCTAGTCAGAGTTATCCACTTTTAGGCAATCCAACGTTCAATGTGGGCATTATTGAAGGGGGAGCGCAGGTGAATTTTGTACCGGATAGTTGTCGTATTGCAGTGGACTGTCGTTTAGTTCCTGGCCAAACCCCGGCAGCAGTGGTGGATAACTTCAGACAAGTAGTGGCCCAGGCTCAGAGGGAAGATAGTCAATTAGATGCAATCGTTGAGGAGCCATTTTTTATCTGTGCAGCATTGGGCACAGAAGAACAGGCTGATATTGTGCAGGCTGCGGTTGAGGCGTCTAAGGCGGTATTAGGCCAAGCGACAATTACTGGCGTTCCTTATGCTACTGACGGCAGCCCTTTTTCTGCCCAAGGGGTACCGGCTATTGTCTTGGGGCCGGGTAGTATTGACCAGGCACATGGGGCGGTAGAGTGGGTGGATTGCCAGCAGGTAGTACAGGCAACGCAGATTTATCGACAGATTATGGAGCACCCTGCTTAGCAGAGGGGCCTTATTAGCTACTATATTATTTGTGCATGCTTAGGACGCTGCTTTTACGGTTTTAGAGCGCACCGTATGTAGGGCTAATTGTTCTGGGTTGGGTTCAGGTAAATCTCCGGTACAAGGGTAGAAGGTATTGTTAGCACTGAATTCCAACGGTGGATCAGCTAGGTCACGGGTATAAAATCGGGAAGAGGGAAATAGATCACCCGGATAAGTAAAATTATCCAGCGTTGCTAGTTCCACACAGATGGCGCTGCCTACCGCACTTTCCAGCATGCCGCCAATCCAGACCGGGATACCTGCATCGCGCGCCATATCATGGACTGCTAAAGCATTGGTTAAGCCGCCGATGCGCCCCGGTTTTATATTGATATAGCGGCAGGCACCGATGCGAATGGCTTGTTCTGCCGTCTGGAGGTTGACAATGCTTTCGTCCAGGCAAATAGGGGTTTGGAGTTGCTTGGCTAACTGGGCGTGATCTAACACATCAGTATAATAGAGTGGCTGCTCAATAAAGGCTAGGTTGAGATCGTCGATGGCCTTGAAAAAGGGCAGATCATCTAGGGTGTAGCCTGAGTTACAGTCGATGTGAAAGGTCATAGTAGGAAAGGTTTGGCGCACTACGCGGAGCATATCCAGATCCCAGCCACGGGCTACTTTAAGTTTGATCCGCGGAAAACCGGCATCCACGGCGTGTTGGATATTCCCTAATAGCATATCAAACGAGTCTTGAATGCCAAAATCGGCACCGGCTATAACTTCCCTGTTTTGACCGCCAAGTAAGCGATGCAAAGGTATTTTCCTAATTTTACTTTCTAGGGTCCACCAGCCTATTTCAATGGCTGCCTTAGCAAAACTATTGCCTTTAAAAACATTGAGGCGTTCGTGTAATTGGGCGGCGGTATCGTATTCACGGCCGACAATATGAGGGCCAAAAACTTCCGTTACATGGTAGAATACCGAGCCGGCGCTTTCATTGAGATAAGTGGGAGCAAAAAAACAGGTGCTTTCGGACCAGGCCGAAGTGGCGTTGCTGGTCAGTTTTACCAATACAGAGTGGATATCGTAATCTTCTCCATAGGCCGTGCGCCAGGGATAAATAAGAGGCATGGCGACGTAGTAAACATCTAGTGTGTCGATGCGCATGGTAGGCAACTCCAGCTCGTTAGTGTGTCTGTTCTTGTTGGCGCAAAGGGCGAAAAAATTCCCTTAAATCATGTGCCATTTCATCGGCGCGCTCATGAATGGCAAAATGTCCACCTTCGGGATATTCGTTATAATGGACCACATTGTAATAGCGTTCGGCGCGTTGGCGCACAATTGGGGCTAGTTCATGCGGATAAGCAGCAACGGCAGTAGGGACTTCAATTTTAGCACCCGCAGCTAATTCCCACGGATGATAGTATGATTCGCTATAGAGCCGGATGGCGGACCAGAATGAATTGGTGACCCAGTAAAGCATGACGTTGGTGAGGATCATATCTCGGGAGAATAATTTTTCGAAGTCATCGCCCCAACCACACCAGGCACGCCATTTTTCTATAATCCAAGCGGCTAGGCCCACCGGCGAGTCCGTCATCCCCATCGCTAAGGTTTGTGGTCGTGTCATTTGCTGATGGCAATAGGCACCTTCGTCAATCCAATAGCGTTCGACATTTTTCCAATAGCGCAGCATATCGGGATCTTGGGGTTTGACCGGGGCCCATTGCATACCTAAGCCGCGCAATATATCTGGATCTTTATCGGCGGGTTCACGCTCGTCGCCTAAGCGTGGGAAGAGACAGTTGAGGTGAATGCCGATTAGATGATGTGGAAATTGTCGGCCATATGGGGCGGTAATAAAGCCGCCCCAATCGCCGCCTTCAATACCGTAACGGGTATAGCCCAGGCCAGCGGTTAGCAGACGATCGTATTTTTCAGGGTGATGCTGGAAGCCAAAGCCCTGTTGCATGGGGTAGTCAGACAGACCATAACCGATGATTGAGGGGACGATTACGGTAAAAGCATCGGCTGGGTCTCCACCGTAGGCAGCAGGATCGGTCAATAAGGGGAGTATTTTTAGTAATACAACAAAAGACCAGGGATAGCCATGCATCAGCAATAATGGCATGGGGTTTGGACCTTTGCCTTGCTGATGAATAAAATGAATGCCGAGACCGTCGACATCGGCTTTAAAATGCTGTAATTGATTAAGCATATATTCCTGGGCGCGCCAGTCGTATGTGGTTAACCAATAGTCGACTAAATCCTTCATATAATCTAGGTCGACGCCACGGCTCCAGCCTGTATTGGGAACAGCTTCTGGCCACCGCGTACGCTTGAGACGGTCACGTAGATCGTCTAAAATATCAGCAGTAACAGCGATGTTCATGGGGCGTATATCAATGGCATGATTCGACATGGAAAGATTCCGGTGATTTGGTGATGTTTAGTAGGATAGTATGGATAATATTTTCAAGGTAAATAAATTAATACATACTTTCAAGTAGGGGCTAGGAGCAATGATATGGTACCTGAAAAAATAAGCTAGTGTTTTTTTATTTGTAGTGGTTAAAGCGGTTTCCTTCTTAGTCAATAATAGCTATACTAAACCACGTATATTGCCAAGCTAATATTGTTTTTAAGGAGAGTATATGAGACCTAAATTTGCCTGTGCAGATTTTACTTTTCCATTGCTAGATCATAATGGTGTATTGGATCTGATTGCTTTGCTCAAGGTGAAAGGCGTAGATATCGGTCTTTTTGAAGGTCGTTCCCATTTACAGCCTACTAAAGAGTTCAAAAATATAGGGCGTACAGCACGTAGCTTAAAGAAAAAGCTAAGTGATAGAGGTTTGAAAGCCGCGGATATTTTTTTGCAAATGGC
>JACLAC010014310.1_pt1 | contig 24161 bp, 26 predicted proteins | sample 8027881 | NCBI WGS metagenome assembly JACLAC01 (sample SAMN15725517, study PRJNA655200) | protist metagenome | isolation source: fluorescence activated cell sorting (FACS) single amplified genomes of... | place: Spain: Blaines Bay Microbial Observatory, Mediterranean Sea | collected 2016-01-19 | reverse complement strand
AAATTTTATTACTAAAAAAAAATTAAAAGAAGATCAAATAGATTTTGAAAAATTAAGATCTTATCGGTTAGATAGAGTTAAAAAAGAATTAAAAAAAAATAACTTAGAAGCATGTATTTTGTTTGACCCTGTTAATATTCGTTATGCATTAGACTCAATTAATATGAGTGTTTACAATATGCATAATTTAACAAGATATTGTTTTATTCCAATTAATGGTCCTGTTATTCTTTATGAATATTTTAATTGTGAAATTTTATCAAAACACTTAAATCTTATAGATGAAATAAGACCCGCAATAACATGGGATTACTTTAGTAACGGTGATCAGGCTTCAAATCAATTAGATAAATGGATTAATGAATTAAAAGATTTATCAAAATCATATTTTAAAAGCAAAAAAATTGCTATCGATGTAATTAATGGACCAGCAGTTTCTTCTTTAAATAAAGAAGGTATAGAAGTTGTAGATGCAAAATCAATTTTAGAAAAAGCAAGATTAATAAAATCTTTTGAAGAAATAACATGCATGAAAGCTGCGATAGAAGTTGCAGAAATTGGTATTTCAAAAATGAGACAAGAATTAAAAGCAGGAATGACAGAAGATGAATTGTGGTCAATTTTACATAAAACAAATATTGAACATGGAGGAGAATGGATTGAATGTAGAATTTTATCGTCAGGTGTTAGAACAAATCCTTGGATGCAAGAAAGTAGCAATAAAGTTATTCAAAGTGGTGAAATAGTATCTTTTGATACCGATATGGTTGGTCCTTATGGTTATTGTGCTGATATATCTAGAACTTTTGTAACGGGAAATAAATTCAACAAGGAACAAAAAGAATTATATTTAATGGCAGTGGAACAAATAAATCATAACTCAAGATTAATAAGACCAGGTGTGTCTTTTAAAGAATTTACTGAAAAATCTTGGGTACTTCCAGAGGCATATTATGGAAATAGATATTCAGTCATGGCTCATGGGATTGGATTATGTGACGAATGGCCAGCAATCAGATATCATACTGATGGAGGAGAAAGATCTGGTATATTTGAAAAAAATATGACCATTACAATTGAAAGTTATATAGGCAAAGTTGGTGGAAAAGAGGGAGTGAAGCTAGAACAGCAATATTTAATTGGAGAAAATAGTCTTGAACTTATGTCCCATCATCCGTTAGAAGATCTATAATGAAAATAGTTTTAATTATGGGTTTGCCAGGCTCTGGCAAAACAACATTGGCTAATGAACTTGCTCCTTTATTGAATGCAAAAAGACTTAATGCAGATGAAGTTAGGAAAGAAGCAAATGATTGGGATTTTTCATCAGAAGGTAGAACTAGACAATCAAAACGTATGGCTAATTTAGCAAAGAAATTAAATGCAGATGGTAGTTATGTGGTTGCTGATTTTATTTGTCCAACACCAGAAGCAAGAAATCTTTTTCCAGCAAATTATATAATTTGGGTAGACACAATTAAAGAAGGTAGGTTTGATGACACAAATAAAATGTTTATTAAACCTGAAAAATTTGACTGTCATGTAACAACACAAGATGCTAAATATTGGGCACCAATAATATTAAAGGAGATAAAGTAATGGCTTATGAATGGGACAATAAAAAACCAACAGCACAAATGTTGGGGAGATGGCAACCTTTTCATGATGGTCATTATGCTCTGTTTCAAGAAATAATAAAAAAAACAGGCCAGGTTTGTATTCAAATTAGAGATGTTCAAGGTGTTGACGACAATCCATTTAATTTTGAAACTGTCAAAAAGAATATAGAAGAAAAATTAAACCCAGAATTTGAAGGAAGATTTAAAATCATGTTAGTACCTAATGTTACAAATATTTGCTATGGTAGGGGAGTTGGTTATAAGATTGAAGAAATAGTACTGCCTGAAGAAATTCAAAAAATTTCAGCTACAAAAATAAGAGCAAAAATGCGAGAAGACGGTAAATTAGAATAAAAAGATGAACGATAGACTTAAAACTATTGTCGATTTAGAAAAATATCCAATTAATGATCTAGACTCAGTAAATATAAAAAATTTAATCAAAAAATGTAAGGAAGAATTAAACCAATTTAGCTGCTCTACTATTCCAAAATTTATCTTACCTAAGTCTCTAGAAATAATGAATATTGAGTTAGAAAAACAGATTAATGAAGTTTACATGTCTAAGAAAAGTATTAATCCATATTTATACTCTAAAGATGACACTTCTTTACCAAAAGATCACCCAAAAAGAATATTTATGAAACGTGATAATGGATATTTAAATTCAAATCTTTTCCATAAAAATTCAGAGATGAAGTTTCTTTATGAACAGGAAGAGCTTTTAGAATTTATATCAGCATGCTTGGGTATTTCTCCTATTTATCGTTGGGCAGATCCTTTGGCATGTCATGCTTATAATGTTATGAAACCAGAAGGTATTCTTCCCTGGCACTTTGATAGTTGTGAATTTACTTTAAGTTTGATGATACAAAAACCTGAAAAAGGTGGAATATTTGAATATTGCCCATTTATTCGAGAGCCAGGAAAAGAAAATTTTGAGGAAGTAAAAAAAGTATTAGATGGAGACAGATCAAGAGTTCGACAGCTAAAACTAGAACCTGGTGACTTACAAATATTTAAAGGAAGATTTACATTACACAGAGTTACTAAAGTTGAAGGAAATAAACCACGATATCTTTGTATTCCAGCTTATGTATTGGATCCTTGGAGAGTTAATACTCCAGAACATTCAGAAGCAATATATGGAAAAATATTACCAATTCATATAGAAAGAAATAAAGCTAGATCAGATGGCTTAGCAGATTAAAGATATGATTAGCAATATTCGATTAAAAAAAATTAATACTGATATAACTTCAATAATTATTGATGAACCTAAAACATATAATTCACTTTCATTTCAAAACTTGAGAGATTTAATAAAAGCTTTCAAAAAACTTGATAAAGACAGAAATGTAAAAGTAATAATTATAGAAGGATCTGGTAAAGGTTTTAGTGCAGGACATAATTTAAAAGAAGTAAAAAGTCTAAAAATTAGAAATAAATATCAAAAATTATTTAACCTTTGTTCTAAATTAATGCTTCAAATTGTAGAGGGAAAAAAACCAGTAATTGCCAAAGTACATGGAGCTGCTTTTGCAGCAGGATGTCAGTTAGTTGCAAGTTGTGATTTAGCCTACAGTTCTAAAGATGCTTTATTCGCAACACCTGGTGTAAATATAGGTTTATTTTGTAGTACACCAATGGTGGCAGTAAGTAGAAAAATTAATAAGAAAACAATGATGAAAATGTTACTAACTGGAGAGCCTATTAAAGCAAATTATGCTAAAGAAGTAGGGTTAATCAATGATTGTTTTTCAAAATCAAAATTAAATCTCGAAGTTTTAAAAATAGCAAAAACCATTGCTTCAAAATCAAATCTTACAATTAAAATAGGGAAACAAGCGTTTTATAAGCAATTAGAAATGCCGTTGAGAAAAGCATACTCTTACACCAGTAGAATGATGACCTTAAATATGATGGCAATGGATGCCAAAGAAGGAATATCTGCATTTCTAGAAAAAAGAAAACCTAAATGGAAAAACAAATGAGTGATAAGTCATGTTGTGGACCTGGGTACGCCAGCCCCTCAGAGGCAATTAAAGCACCAAGAGAAAAACTTTTATATACAATTGCTATTTATACTGGAACTGGAATCCAAAAACCTGATTATCTGGCAACTATAGATATTGATCCTGATAGTCCAAATTATTCGAAGGTTATTCACAGACTTGAGATGCCTGGTATAGGAGATGAATTACATCATATGGGATGGAATGCATGCTCTTCATGTCATGGAGATTCAGAAATGAGCAGAAAATATCTACTTGTACCAGGTGTTCGTTCTAATAACATTCATGTGATTGATACAGCAACAGATCCGTTTGCACCGCGAATTCATAAAGTGATTGAAGGTTCTGAGATTAAATCGAAAACCAACCTTTCAGGACCCCATACAGTTCATTGTTTGGGATCTGAAATTATTATTTCTTTTCTAGGTAATGCAAGAGGGGAAGCTCCTGGAGGATATTTACATCTTAACAAGGATTTCGAAATTGTTGGTCGTTGGGAAAATTCTATGGGTGATATTCCATTCAGTTATGATTTTTGGTATCAACCACGTCACAATGTTATGGTTAGTTCTGAATGGGCAGCACCTAATACTTTTATGCCAGGTTTCGACCTTGAAGAAGTAGGACATTTAAAATATGGCAGACGATTACATATCTGGGATTTCAAAAAAAAAAAACCAGTAGAAACAATGTATCTTGGTGAGGATGGTTTAATACCTCTTGAAGTAAAATTTTTACATAATCCTGATAGTACTCATGGATTTTGTGGTGCAGCACTAAGTACAAATGTTATTCATTTTTGGAAATCTAAAGAAGGAAAGTGGGAATGGGAAAAAATTATTGATGTTGAAAATGAACCCCATCCGGATTGGCCTATTCCTGTACCAGGTGTAATGTCAGCTATTCTTGTATCAATGGATGATAAGTACCTTTATCTTAATAATTGGCTTCATGGTGATATGAGACAATATGATATTTCTAATCCTCATAAACCGAGATTAACTGGCCAGGTATGGATGGGAGGTCTTTTAGGTAAAGCACCTATTGTAAATGGAGTAAAAATTGCAGGTGGTCCACAAATGTATCAACTATCATTAGATGGAAAACGGATGTATGTAACAACTTCGTTATTTTCAACTTGGGATAACCAGTTTTATCCTGATATTAGAACACAAGGTGGAGCTATGATTATGATTGATTGTGATGTTGAGAACGGTGGTATGAAGATTAATAAAAATTTTATTGTTGATTTTGGTAATGAACCTAACGGCCCAAGCAGATGTCACGAAAGTAGATATCCAGGTGGAGACTGTACAAGTGATATATGGCTATAAAGCTAATTACAATTACAAACCGTAAAAATAAAATTTTTAAGGTCTCAGATAGAAAACCATTACTTCAAGAATTACGATCTCAGGGAGTTGATCTTCCTTATGGTTGTGAATATGGAGGATGCATAACGTGTGCAGCAAAACTTATTGATGGAGAAGTTGATCAGAGATCACAAGTAGCATTAAATAATCGACAGATTAATAATGGTTATGTTGTTTTATGTGTTGCTCGTGCAAAAACAGATTGTAAGATTGAGATTGGAGTTGAAAGTCACGATAAACTTTATCGTAATCCTTTTCTTGACCCACTTGCTCCTCATGAGTTAAAAGCTGATATTGCAACTCAAAAAAAAACTAAAAAATGACTTATATGAATCATAATGAACCTTATAGTGATGAATATTTGAGGGATATTTTGAATTCAGTTAAAACTATAGCAATGGTAGGGGCTAGCCCTGATAAGACAAAATTTAGTTATGGAGTTTTGAGAGTTTTGCATGAAACAGGTTATGATATGATTCCAGTCAATCCTCGTCCAGGTATTACAGAAATTCGTGGCCTAAAAGTTTTTCCTAATTTAGCGGCAATCGATCGGCCAGTAGATATGGTAGAAGTTTTTAGAAAATCTGAAGATCTTTACAGTATTGCTGAGGAAGCTATTACTATTGGTGCTAAAGTTCTGTGGGGACAAATTGGAGTCACAAACCACGAGGCTGCTCGTCTCGCTGAAGAATCTGGTCTCAAGGTAGTTATGGACAGATGTCCAAAAATTGAGCTCTTTCGTCCATTCTGGAAGCCTCGACTTGATCTTAAAATATAATATTTGGCAGAATTAATTATTTTTGATTACCCAAGCGCGGTGATAAAAATCATCAATATTTTTTTGAATTAAGTTTTTAGCAAATATATTAGCTTCATTTTCCTCAAAGGGACCGTATTTTTTCTCTGTTTCTTTAAGTATAGTTTTAATTTGATTTGGGTCTTTATGGACACCTTCAATTACATAAAAATTTTTCATGGCATTCTTCTACAACTAGTTTAGAAATAGTCAACCGTGACAAAAAAATTCATTAACTTAAAAATTTTATTAATATTTATATTTTTATTAGTTTCAAATGTAGGCAAAGCTCAAAATATAGAGAAAGCTTATTTTGCTGGGGGTTGTTTTTGGTGCATGGAAGAAACGTTTGAAAAAGTTGAGGGAGTTTTAGAGGTAATTTCGGGTTATTCAGGAGGTACAACGGTAAATCCTACATATAAAGAAGTTACATATGGAAACACTGGACACTTTGAAGTAGTTGAAATTAAATATAATACTCAAATCATTAGTTATGCAAAATTATTAGATTTGTTTTGGCTTAATATAGATCCTTTTGACAAGATAGGTCAATTTTGTGATAAAGGTTATAGCTATAGGTCAGTTATATTTTACGTATTAGACTCTGAAAAAAAATTAATTCAAGAGTCTATAAAAAAACTTGAGAAAAAATTTAATAAAAAAATTGTAACTTATGTTAGAAAATTTAATAAATTTTATAAAGCAGAGAATTATCATCAAGATTATTATAAAGAAAATTTTATTAATTATTTAAGATATAAAAAAGCTTGTGGAAGAAAAAAAACTTTAGAAAAAATTTGGAATTAGAATGAAAAAAATATTTCTTGTGTATGGTCATTATGATGATAAATCTTTTAATGCTGCAATTAGAGATACCTTTATAAAAACTGCTGAAGAAAATGGACATAAAGTTGATGTGGTTGATCTATATAAAGAAAAATTTAATCCTGTATTTGCTGGTGAAGAACCTGACCAAGATGTTTTGAATCATCGAAGTAGAATTGAAGATTCTGATACTATAGTATTGATAGCACCAATTTGGAATTTTAGAATGCCTGCAATTGTAGAAGGATGGATAGATAAAGTTTTAGCACCACCTTGGGCTTTTAAATTTAAACAATTGTGGGGAAATTATGGATACCCAATTGGAAATTTAAGAGAAAAAAAAGCAATTATATTTTGTACTTATGGCTCACCAAGATTAGCTGTTACAACATTTTTTTTAAACCTACCAATTAGAAGATTAAAAAGAGGTGTCTTTCATATGTGTGGTATTTACAACATTGTTTATCGAAGATATTTTGCTGTGCCTTTCGTTAGTGATAAGAAAAGAGAACAATTTTTAAAAGATGTTAAAAAAACAGCAAATGATTTGTAAGAGTTTATCTTTGGTATTCAATAAATTTTTTTAATGATTTATTTAAAAATTGTTCAAATGATATTCCATTATTCTTAATTTCTTTATTATTTAAAAATGAATAATTCATTTTAAAGTCATAGGATGGTTCAAAAAAAAATGGAATAGACATTCTTTTTGTTTTATTCCATAGCACACGGTGATTAGTTGCTTTGAATTTGCCTTTGCTTAAAAACTCTAAGGCTAAACCAGTATTAACAATTAAAGCATTTTTATTAAACGGAACATCATACCATTTTTTATTTTTTCTATTTTGCACCTGCAAACCCCCCTTTTTATCTTGATATAAAATAGTAAAAATTCCACTATCTACGTGGGTTTCACAACCTAACGCTATACCATCTTGCTTTGATATTTCTATGGGCTTAGCTTGTTTCGAGTAATAGTTAAATCTTAAAGTACTTAAAGTTTTTCTTCTAGAAAATGCAAATTTTGAGATTTTAATATCTTTTTTATAGATTTTAATTATGCCTTTAAATAAGCTTTCTCCTAATAAAAAAATTTTATTAAAATAATCTTCTAATATTTTAATTGAATTTTTGCTGATAGCTTTATTTAATCTAATATATTCAATATATTGATTTTTTAATTTAACTGCATATTTTTTATCTATTTTTAAATCACCAATATCTAAGCCTTCTTTACCATTTACATCATTTGGAAAATATCCTCTATAAATATTTTTATTTTTTCTGTTCCATTTTTTTGGTGCCAACTTCATTTTATTTTTTTTTGGTGAATTAAAAAAACTATTTCCTACTTGCACTATATTTTTAATATCTTTTTTTTTTATTCCATGACCTATGATCTGAAAAAAACCAATTTCTACACATGCTTTTTCTATTTGTTTAATTGTTTTCTCTAATCTTTTAGATTGAAAATTAGATTTTAGTAGTGCAGAAATATTAATTGTAGGTATATAACTTTTAGTCATTATCTATTTGGTGTATTAGATGCAATAATCTGATTTTTCACTTTCTCCCTAATGTATATATATATTCCTGCAGAGATAATCAAAATTGCTCCAAAAAAAGTTTGTATTGTTGGAACTTCTTCAAATAAAAAATATCCCATAATGATTGACCAAATGATTAAAGAATATTCGAATAGTGATACTAAAGATGGTGAAGCAATACTATAAGCAGAAAAAACGCAATAAAATGCAATACAGGCAAAAACGCCCATAACAAAAATAAAAGGCCAAGAATACGAAACATTTGAAAACCACTCTCTAAAAATAAATTGAAGAGTTGGATCATTAAAGTTATTAAACTGTCCTTTTCCAGATAATATAAAAATCAAGATACAAATAGTTAAACCTCCAATATAAAGATGAATTATTTGAGTATAAACATTGTCCTTATCTGATGTGATTTTTGTTATAATCATAGATATTGCGTAACAGAGTGCACACATAATTGGAGTTAAGTCGATAATATTAAAATCTTTAAAATCAGGATTCAAAACAATATAAACACCAATAAAACCAATAAAAATTGCAAACCATCTTCTTAATCCCATTTTTTCTTTTAAAAAAATTATAGCTAAAATTGAAACAAAAAATGGACTTGAAAAAAACAAGGCATTTGCCATAGCTAAAGACATAAAGGTTAGAGAAATAAAAAAAAAACTAAAGCCAAAAAAATGCAGTAATACTCTTAAAGTAGTTAAAAATGGATAGTGAGTTTTTAAAACAATATTTTTTTTAGTTAAAATAAGATATCCACATAATAATATTAACCCAATGAATATCCTACCAAAATATAATTCAAACAAAGCAACTTCGTTATAAATAAATTTTATTAATGCATCTTGAATTGAGAAAAGAGCCATAGCCAACAATATAAAGATTATACCTTTTGAGTTTTGGTTGGTCATTAAGATCAGTATATTTTAATTAAAGTTAGGCTTACAACAAATTAATTTATATATAGAAATTTATTCTGTCAAAATGTATAAAGTGACAATGAATTTATCACTCGCTTATATTTTGTTAATTATTGCTATTTTATTAGAGATTACAGCTACTGGATCATTGAAAGCCACAGAGGGTTTTACTAAATGGGTGCCTTCGTTTGTTTCAATCATAACTATTAGCATTTGTATGTTTATAATGTCTCATGTAGTAAAAATTCTTCCAGTTAGTATTACTTACGCCACCTGGTCTGGTATTGGGATCGTTGGTCTAACATTAGTAGGAATTATGAAGTACAAACAAATTCCTAATTTAGCTACAATATTTGGATTATTTTTGATAATTATTGGTGTTGTTATTGTAAACTTAATGAATGACATTAAGGTTGATAATTAATTTATATTTTTAATCTTTCTGAAAATTTCAAATTTGCATCGTTAAATTTTGATTTATTTTCCTTAATAAAGTTATCCATTATTTTAACTTTTACTTCTTCAAATTCAGCAACTTTTCTATTATTTAGATCCACATATAAAGCTATAACTTCAATTGTTGAAGCAAGATATTTTTTTTCTTTATGGATCATTTCCATTTTATATTGAAGACGTTTTTTGTCATGATTAAAGTAAACTAAATTTATATCAACTTCATCATTTACAAGAAGTTCCTGGTTATATGTAATATGAGACTCAACCATCATTGTACTTTTCTTAGTAGTCTTTGCTGAATATTCTCCCATTTTAAAAATATCATTTAAAGTGTCAGCTCCATATTTATCAAAAATTAAAAGATAATATGAAACATTCATATGATTATTGTAATCAATCCAATCTTTAATAATTTTTTTAGTTGACAGATGAATTGTCATTTATTTTATTTAGTTTAACTATTTTGTTAATGATGACTGTAATTCTTGATTAGAAATGTATCCTTTAATGTGACCATTTTTATCAACTACTTCACAATTTGAATTATTACAAACTACTTTAGGTAAGAATTCTTCAATAAATTGGTCTTCATTAACTTTTATTAAATTAGATTTATTTATATTATTAGACTCATTGGTTGATTTCATAATTATTTTAGCTTTAATTACTTTTGCTCTGTTCACATCTTTTACAAAAGCTTTGACATAATCATCTGCAGGATTCATGACAATTTCAACAGGAGTTCCTACTTGAACCAATTTCCCAGCATTAAGAATTCCAATGTGATCTCCTAGTCTCAGAGATTCATCTAAATCATGAGTTATAAAGACTATTGTTTTTTTTAATTGGGACTGAAGATCCATCAGTTGTTTTTGCATGTCACTTCTAATTAAAGGATCTAAAGCACTAAATGCTTCATCCATCAACATGATATCTGTATCGGTGGCCAATGCTCTAGCTAGTCCAACTCGTTGTTGCATTCCACCAGATAATTGATTTGGGTATTGATTTTCAAAACCGTTTAATCCCACAGCTTCTATTTTATCCATTGAGATTTTTTTAATTTCCTCTACGTTCTTACCTTGCATTTCAAGTCCATAACCTACATTCTGAATTACTGTTTTGTGAGGAAATAAGCCAAACCTTTGAAAAACCATACTCATCTTGTGTCTTCTAAAATCAATAAGATTCTTTTGATCAAGAGATATTACATTAGTTCCATCAACTAAAATTTCACCTTCTGTTGGATCTATTAATCTATTTAAATGTCTTATAAGCGTAGATTTTCCTGAACCTGATAATCCCATGCAGACAAAAGTTTCACCCTCTTGAATCTTTAACGAAACATTGTCTAGACCTACAGTATGTCCGGTTTTTTCTAAAACATCCTCTTTAGTGGCACCATCACGAACCATCTGCATAATAGATTTTGGATTGTTTCCAAATATTTTATAAACATTATTAATTTCTATTTTAGACATTTGTTGACTATTAATAACAGCAGAAAATCATTCATGCAAAATTAATAAATAATTATACAACCTATAATTGATAATTATTTTTGTAGACATTTAATTTTGAATTAATACGTTTCAATATAAAGTTTATGCTAATGACGGATAAAGATAAAAAAACTAGATATGAGCTTTCTGCTCTTTATAGAATTTTACATATGTATGGAATGACGGATCTTGCAAATCAATGTGCTGGAGCAAGATCGTTAGAAAATAAAAGTCACTCTTTTGTGCATCCTTATGGAATGTTTTATGAAGAAATTACTGCATCTTCTTTAGTAAAAATAGACAAACAAGGTAAACCAGTTGACTCTAGCAGTACTTGGTTAAATGACGGATGTATAAATCTCGCTCAGTGGATTTTTAATGCTAGAGAAAATGTTAATTTTTATGTTCATGGTCATGCTGAAGATGTTATGGCTGTTGGAGGTACAAAAGAAGGATTAATGTATCTTTCTCAAGCTGCTGTTTATTTAAATCATTTGATTGGATACGTAGATTATGAATTTGTAGAAGACAAAGATTTTGGAAAAAAATTTATGTCATTAATCAAACAGCACGATATTTTGATAACTAGAAATCATGGATATTATGTTGTTGGTAAGACAGCCTCAGAGGCTTTTTTTAGGGCTTATTATCTGGAGCAAGCATGTTCGGTGCAAGTTAAAAATTTATCTATGGGTTTAAAAACACATGAGATTGATAAACAAAAAGCAGCTTATTTTTGGGAGAATATGAGTGGATCAAATGATTATAATTATGATGGAAAAACAGAATGGGCTGCATTATTAAGGAAGTTAGATAGAGAACATTCAAATTATAAAAATTAAATGGAACAAAGTTTTACAATTAAAAATATTACTAAAAATTCGACCAACTTAGAAGTTGATTGGAGTGATGGAAAAAAAAGTAAATTTAACTATTTGTGGTTAAGAGACAATTGTCCAACTGCACATGACAAAGATTCTCGTCATAGAATGTTTAATATTTTAAAAGTATCAAATAATATCAATCCAAAAAAATTTACTGTAAACGATAATGGTAAGCTTGAAATTGAGTGGAGTGAAGGAGATCATATAAGCTATTATGATCAAAAATGGTTAAGAGAAAATTGTTACACTATAAAAAATAATTTAAAATACAAATCTCCATACCAACTTTGGGACAATTCTTTACAAAATGATTTAAAATCTATCGAAATTGATCATGATGAAATTATGAGTTCTGACGAGGGACTTGTTAAATGGTTAAAACTTTTACATCATACTGGAATTGCAGTTGTAAAAAATGCCCCAACTGAAAATAATTCTGGTTTTAAAATTTTAAATAGAATTAGCCATACAAGAGAAACTTTCTTTAAAACTCCATTTGAAGTTATAAATATTCCAAAGCCAAATAATTCAGCATATACAGCTCACGGGTTAAGAAATCATATGGATTTACCTTGGTTTGAAACACCCCCGGGATATCAATTTCTACATTGTCTAATAAACTCTGCAGAAGGAGGTGATTCCTCTGCTGTAGACGGTTTTGCAGTCGCAGATTATTTAAAAAATAATGAAAAAGAAATATTTGACACATTAGTTAATGTTTATCTTAAGTTTAGAGACATGGACTATACACAAGAGTCTATAAGAAGTTATTATGCTCCAGCTATATCATTGACAAAAGATAAAGATTATCACGATATAAGATTTAGCGTTGCTACAATGGATGCTTTAGATTGTCACCCCGATCTTATGGATAAAGTGTATAAAGCACATCATAGATTTGGAAACCTTTTACATGACGATAAGTTTCAAATTAAGTTTAGATTAGAAGCTGGAGATATTTTTTCTTTTAATAATAGAAGACTTTTACATGGACGAACCGAGTTTGACCCAAATTCTGGTCATAGACATTTGCAAGGGTATTATATGGATAGAGATGAAATTATTGGAAGATTAAAGTATCTCAAAAATAATAAAGATTACTAATTACTTCCAACCAGTAATAGTTTTTACTTCTAAAAATTCTTCTAATCCCCAAATTCCACCTTCTCTACCATTTCCAGATTGTTGATATCCACCAAAAGGTGTTCCAGCATCTGCACTATTACCATTAATATAAACACATCCAGATCTTAATTTTTTTGCCACTCGGTGAGCTTTTTCTTTATCTTCAGTTTGCAAGTAATTACCTAAACCATAAGATGTATCATTAACAATATTAACTGCCTCATCTTCAGTTTCAAATGGAATGATAGATAAAACTGGTCCAAAGATTTCCTCTTTAGCAATTCTCATATTATTTTTTACATCAGTAAATATAGTTGGTCTTATAAAATATCCTTTATTTAATCCTTTTGGTAATTCGGGTCCACCAGCAGCTAAAGTTGCTCCTTCAGCAATTCCACTTTTAATTAAATCAATAATTTTATCATACTGCACTTTTGAAATAACTGGACCAATATGATCACCTTTTTTTGAAGCTTGATCTACTTTAATTTTATTAGCTTCATCTATAGCTTCATTAACAGCTCTCTGATAAATAGATTTTTCAACTAACATTCTTGTAGGAGCGTCACAAGATTGACCTGAATTACTCATTACATTTCTTATTCCATCTCTTACTGCATTTTTATAACTATCGGCAAAAACAATATTTCCACCTTTTCCTCCCAATTCTAAACAAACTCTTTTAATAGTTTCTGCAGCATTTTTTGAAATTAATCTTCCTGCTCTTGTTGATCCTGTAAAAGAGATCATATCAACGTCTGGATGACTAGATAATTGTGTTCCAACTCCCTTACCGTCTCCATTTATCAAATTAAAAACTCCAGAAGGAAAACCTACCTCATCTATCATTTCAGAAAAAAGTATTCCAGACATAGGAGCTATTTCAGAGGGTTTAAGTATCATCGTACAACCCGTAGCTAAAGCTGGAACTACCTTTAATGCTATTTGGTTAATAGGCCAATTCCAAGGAGTAATTAATCCACAGACACCTATTGGTTCATAAAAGATATGATTATTTGATTTTATATCAAAATAATTTTCAAAATTAAAATCTTTCAATCTTAATATAAAATCCTCTAAATGAGATTGACCCGAAGCAGCCTGAGCCGAAGAGGACCAATCAATAGGAGCGCCCATTTCCATTGAAATTGTTGTAGACATTTCTTCAAATCTTTTTTTGTAGATTTTAAGTAATTTTTCTAAAAGTGTTATTCTTTCTTCCTTAGTAGTCTCTTTCCATTTATTAAAAGCTTTTTTAGCTGCCTTTATGGCTTCATTTGTGTCTTCTTCAAATCCTAAAGAAATTCTAGCATAAGGTTCTTCATTTGAAGGGTTAATAACTTCAAAATCATTTGCTTTTGATGGTTTGACCCATTTTCCATTTATATAAAAGTTTTTTTTATCTAACATATAAAATTATAATCTGATAAATTATATTTCATAACCTTTTTCTTCAGGTTCTTTATCTACTAATTCATCAGGAAAATCATCTGCCCTAAATTCTATCTCATTTAAATCTTCCATTCTTTTTACAATCATCGATGACCATGCTCGAGAACCATATTTTTTTTGTCCATCTTTAAAAATTTTTACAATTAAAGGAGATATCTCTAAAGGGGCTTTTAATTTATTAGCTAAATTATCAAATAGACCTGTATCTTTTAAAACTAAATCCATTGTAAAATTGATATTATAAGAGCCATTAAGAATAACTTGGCTTTCAGTTTCATGTACAAAAGAATTTCCAGAAGAAACAGCAATTCCCTTATAAGCTTTTGTAAGATCTAAATTAGATTTTTTTGCTACTGTCCACGCCTCTCCTAAAGCAACTAAGTGAACAGAGGCTAAATAATTAGTAATTACTTTTAATATTGAAGCAGTTCCTAGTTTACCAGTATGTAATACTTTTCTGCCCATAACTGTTAAAGCTGGTAAAATTTTTTCAAAAGCAGCTCTATCTCCACCAACAAAGATTGCAATATTTCCCGAAGCTGCTCTATGACAACCTCCACTTACTGGTCCATCTAAAGGGATAGCTTCTTTAGCTATTACTTTTTCACCAATTCTTTTAACTTCTGCCTCATCGGTAGTGCTCATTTCTAACCAAATTTTATCTTTCGATAGTCCATTTAAAATTCCATTTTCACCCTCCATTACTTCAGCACAGATTTTAGGTGAAGGAAGACAAGTTATGATTAAATCAACTTGTTCAGCTAATTCTTTTGGAGAATTTGCAACATTAGCTCCTGATTTAAAAAATGATTTTGTTAAATTTTGGTCTACATCTCTCACTGTTAAATGAAATTTATTTCTTAATAAACTATTAGCTAGTTTTCCACCAACATTTCCTAGACCAATAAAACCTATTTTCATTTTTCTTCCTTTCTTTTTTTTTCTTTTGTAAATACTATCATAATCACACCAATGATAATAATTACACCACCAATAAATAATTCAGAAGTTGGTTTTTCACCCAAAATAAATATAGCTGCCAGTAATCCTGTGGGTGGAATTCCCATTGTTACTATTGGAAGCACTTTATATAATGGGTTGTTCTTTAATACATAATAAAAACATCCATAAGTGATTGGCTGCATTATGAATCCAATATATATAGCAATTATCCAATGATCAAAACTTGCTTCTTTTAAATAAACTATTGTGTTTCCATCTATTATAGCTGACAAACAAATTAATATTGGTCCTGAAAATAAAGCTAACCAAGCAACAAGTGCCAATGGATTAATTTCTTTACTCAATGGTTTTACTACAACTTGTCCAAGTGCCCAAATAGCAGAACCTAATATCGTTAAAGCTATACCAACAAATTTACCATCTAAGTTAGGAGATCCTGTTAAAACATACACTCCTATGAACGCAATGCTTATTCCAATTAAAGCTCTTAAAGTAGGTTTTTCTTTAAGCATTAAATAAGCAAAAATAACTCCAAAGGGAACTTCCGTTTGTACAAGTAACACTGCAGCAGAGGCATCTATATAGTTTAAACCTGTATAAGTAATACTGTATTGCAAGGTATTGGCAATAAACGAAGCAATAAATATTTTTTTTAAATATCCTCTTGGTATTGGAAACCACCAAATTAAAATTGATGCAGCAAATATAAACCTTATACCCATTAAAAGAATAGGAGGAAAAGACTCAAATGCAGGTTTAGCAATCACAAAACCAAAGCCTAAAAAAATTGGTACTAAAGAGGCAACTAAAGTGTCTTTTATGTTCATTTTTATTTTTTAAACTTAAACCTTGTGGTATAATTTTAATTATATTTTTTTTATGAAAAAAATTATTAAATACTCTTTATATGGTTTAATATATTTATCCATAATATTTGTCTTGGCTTTATTCTTTATTGCTACTGCAAAAGCTGAAATTATTAAGCCAAATAACAGCATAGAACCTTATCAAGTTTTAAAAATTCAACTAAGAAGTCTTAAAAATAATGATAACCCTTACAAAGATAGTGGAATTATTCAAACATGGGAATTTGCTCATCCCAACAATCAAAAAAACACAGGTCCTCTAAATAGATTCATAGTAATGCTTAAAGGAGATTCTTATAAAATGCTTTTAAATCATAAAGAGCATAAAATAATTGAAGTTAAACTGACTAATTCTGTAGCCTCATATGAGGTAACTATTTTAGACAAAAATAAATTATATCATAAATTTAATTGGCAGGTTGAAAAATACACTAAAGACGGTACTTTAAAAGACTGTTGGCTAACTACCATGGTTTCAGCACCGATACCTTTGGGTTCATCTATATAATTTAATAACTAATCGAATTTTGTTTCGGAATTAAATAAAATTTAGTAGTAATCGCATTAATGAAATCAAAAGCTAAAGTAGTTGTTGTTGGTGGGGGTGTAGTAGGAGTTAGTGCTCTTTACCATTTAGCAAAAAAGGGCTGGTCTGATGTTGTTCTTATTGAAAGAAAAGAGTTAACTTCAGGATCTACTTGGCATGCAGCTGGTTTGTTACCTTTGTTCAATATGAGTTATTCAGTAGGACAACTTCATAAATATGCTGTTGATCTTTATAAAAAATTAGAAGAAGAAACAGGAAAAAATGTTGGTTTTAGTGTTGTATCAAATATTCGATTAGCTAGTACTCAAGATAGAATGGATGAGTATCATCAATATGCCGGAGTCGCCCAAACTATTGGAGTTGATGTAAAATTTTTAACTCCAGACCAAGTAAAAGAAATTTGGCCTTTATGCAATACAAAAGATTTGGTTGGAGCAATTCAACATCCGGAAGATGGATATATTCAACCTGCTGACTTAACACAATCAATGGCTACTGGTGCAAGAAATATGGGTGCAGAGATTTATAGAAACACTTCAGTAATTGGAATTAAACAAAATAAAGATGGATGGATTGTAGAAACAGACAAAGGTTCAGTTGAGTGTGAACATGTAATTTCGTGTTCAGGAAATTTTGCAAGACAAACTGGAAAGATGGTTGGTTTGGATATTCCTGTAATACCTGTTGAACATCAATATATAGTTACAGAACCTCATCCAGAAATTGTTAAAAGAAAAAAAGAAGGTTTGCCTGAAATGGGAGTTTTAAGAGACAGTGATAGCAGATGGTACATGAGAGAAGAGGCTGGTGGTTTAATCTTAGGACCTTATGAAGATGGTGCGCCAGCATGTTATGTAAATGGACCTACTAAAGATTCTGAATATGAATTGTTTCAAGAAGATTTAGACAGACTTGCTCCACATATAGAAGGTGCAATTCACAGAGTACCTGCTTTTGGAGAAGTAGGAGTAAAAAAAGTATACAACGGCGCTATTTGTTATACGCCCGATGGTAATCCAATAGTTGGTCCAGCTTGGGGACTTAAAAATTTTTGGATAAATGAAGGACACAGTTTTGGAATTACAGCAGCTGGTGGTGCTGGATGGCAACTTGCTGAATGGATTATTGATGGTGAACCAACAATTGATATGCTTGGTGTTGAACCAAGAAGATTTGGTGATTATGCTACAAAATCATATTTAATAGAAAAAAATGAAGAAGCATATAATCATGTGTTTAAAGTTCATTATCCAGATGAAGAAAGAGAAGCTGCAAGAGAATTAAGAACATCACCATGTTATGATAGAATGAAAAATCTAGGTGCAGTTTTTGGACAAAAATTTGGCTGGGAGAGACCAAATTTTTTTGCAATAGATGGAATGGAACAAAAAGATGATTGGTCATTTAGAAGATCAAAATGGTTCAAGGCAATAGAAAAAGAATGTAGAAATGTAAAAGAAAATGTTGGTCTTTTAGATATGACAGCATTTGCTAAATGTAGAATTAAAGGCCCAGGGGCAGAAGAATTTTTAGATTATTTAGTGGCTAATAAGCTTCCAAAAAAAGTAGGAAGAATTGGTCTATGTCACGCTCTAAATACAAAAGGAGGTGTTCATTCTGAATTTACGATTATGAGAGAGTCTGCGGATAGTTTTTATTTAGTTTCCGCTGGAGCCAATCAAAGATTAGATCATGATTGGATTAATAAATGGATGCCAAAAGATGGAAGTGTTCAATTTGAGAACTTAACAAATAGTATAGGGGTTTTGGTAGTATCAGGACCAAAAGCTCGTCAGTTAATGGCAAAAGTTTCAAAAGACGATTTTTCTAATGAAAATTTTAAATGGTTAAGTGCTAAAAATGTAAATATTGGAAATGCACCAGTGAATGCAATGAGAGTAAACTTTGTAGGTGAATTAGGATGGGAGCTTCATCATCCAGTTGAATACCAAAATCATATATTTGATAAATTAATGGAAGCAGGTAAAAATTTAGGTCTTAAACCTTATGGAATTAGAGCCATGAATAGTTTAAGACTTGAAAAATCTTATAAGCTTGTAGGAACTGAGTTATCAATTGAATATTCACCATACGAGTCAGGTTTGGATAGATTTATTCATCCTAATAAAGGTAAATTTATTGGGCTTGAAGCTCTTAATAAGTGGAGAGAAAAAGGTTTTGATAACAAGCTAGTTACCATGGAAGTTCACAATGTAGATGATGCTGATGTTTTAGGAAATAATCCAATTTATGATAATGGAAAAGTTGTTGGAAGAGCTACTGGGGGAGATTTTGGATTTAGACTGGGAAAATCAATAGCATTAGGAATGGTAAAACCAGATATTGCGACAACTGGCCAAAAATTGAAAATTGATATTTTAGGAAAAATGTACGATGCTACTGTTTTAGATGAGAGTCCGTATGATCCTGAAAATAATTTATTGAGAGCATAATGAAAATATTAGTAGCTGTTAAAAGAGTAATTGATTACAACGTCCAAGTTAGAGTAAAAGAAGATGGAACAGGAGTAGTCACTGAAAATGTTAAAATGTCTAGTAACCCACCTGATGATAATGCGATTGAAGAAGCGGTAAAAATTAAAGAAGCAGGTAAAGCAACTGAGATTATCGCAATAACTGTCGGAGAAGAAAAATCACAAGAGACAGTTAGAAAAGCTTTAGCCGTTGGTGCTGACAGAGGTATTTTAGTTAAAACAGATGGTGTTATCGAACCATTAGCTGTAGCAAAAGTTTTGCAAAAAATAGTTGATAAAGAAAAACCAGATTTAGTCTTTATGGGTAAACAAGCTATTGATGATGATTGTAATCAAACAGGTCAAATGTTGAGTGCATTATTGAATTGGCCGCAAGCAACTTTTGCTTCAAAAATAGATATTAAAGATAAAATTTTAGAAGTAACAAGAGAAATTGATGAGGGATTAGAAACAATTGAAGTAAATGTTCCTGCAATAGTAACATGCGATCTAAGGTTAAACGAACCAAGATATGCTTCATTGCCAAATATCATGAAAGCTAAAAAAAAACCATTAGAGGTTCTAACTGCTTCAGACTTAGGTGTTGATACAACACCAAGAGTTCAATTAGTTAAAGTAGAAGAACCACCAACAAGAAAAGCAGGAATTAAAGTAGCAAGTGTAGCTGAACTAGTTAATAAATTAAAAAATGAGGCAAAAGTAATATAATGTCAGCGTTACTAATAGCAGAGCATAATAATAAAGAAGTAAGGCCTTTTACACTTAATGCTATTTCTGCTGCTTCACAAATAGATCCAGATCTTCATGTTTTAGTAATTGGTAATAATTGTGGAGATGTTGCAAAATCTTTGTCTGAAATGCCAGCTGTAAAAAAAATATTACTTGCTGAAGCTGACCATTATGAAAATTATTTAGCAGAAAATTTTGCACCATTAATAGTAAAAGTTTCTGAAAGTTACTCTTATATAGTTAGTTCAGCAAATACTTTTGGAAAGAATTTAATGCCTAGAATTGCTGCTCTTTTAGATACATCACAAGTAAGCGATATTATTAAAGTAATTTCTTCAGATACTTTTTTGAGACCAATTTATGCAGGAAATGCATTTGCAACTGTTAAAAGTACTGATAGCAAAAAATGTATTACTATAAGACCTACTTCTTTTGAACCATGTGAAGCTTCAGGTGGATCAGCTTCAATAGAAAAAATTGAGGCCACTGAGGAATTTTCAGCATCAAAATTTATAAAAAGAGAAGAAGTTAAATCAGATAGACCTGAACTTGGAACTGCTAGAGTTGTAATTTCAGGAGGTAGAGGAATGCAGAATGGAGAAAATTTTAAATTAATAAATGCAGTTGCTGATAAATTAAATGCCGCAATAGGTGCTTCAAGAGCAGCAGTTGATGCAGGGTATATTAGTAATGAACATCAAGTCGGTCAAACTGGAAAAGTTGTAGTTCCAGACCTATATATTGCTGTTGGCATATCAGGTGCAATCCAACATTTAGCTGGAATGAAGGAAAGTAAAATTATTGTAGCAATAAATAAAGATGGTGAAGCACCAATTTTTAGTGTTGCAGACTATGGACTTGAAGCAGATTTATTTGAAGCTCTTCCACAATTCTTAGAAGAATTGAATAAATTAAATACTATACAAAAATAATCAATACTGTAAAAATTTAACATATGCCTAGAGAAGCAATGGATTATGATGTGGTAATTGTTGGTGGTGGTCCTTCAGGACTTTCTACAGCAATAAAACTTAAACAATTGGACTCAGAGTTAAATGTCTGTTTATTAGAGAAAGCTTCTGAAATAGGTGCACATATTTTAAGTGGTAATGTTTTTGAAACTAGAGCTTTAGACGAACTATTTCCTAATTGGAAAGAATTAAATGCACCTGTAAAAATTAAAGTTTCAAAAGAAAAATTTTTATTTTTAAGTAAAACTAAATCATTAAGTTGGCCTACTTGGTTATTACCTTCTGTACAACAGAATCATAAAAATTATATTATTAGTCTAGCCAATCTATGTAGATGGTTAGCTGAGCAGGCAGAGTCTCTAGGAGTAGAGATTTTTCCAGGCTTTCCAGCAAGTGAAATTTTATATAATGAAGATGGATCAGTAAGAGGAGTTGCTACTCAAGATATGGGAATTGATAAAGAAGGAAATAAAAAAGATAATTTTGAACCTGGAATAGAATTAATTGGTAAAGTAACTGTTTTTGCTGAGGGATGTAGAGGACACTTAGGTAAAGAACTTATAAAAAAATTTAATTTAGATAAAGACAAAGATCCACAACAATACGGTATTGGTTTTAAAGAAATTTGGGAAATTGAAGAACAAAAACATCAAGAGGGAATGGTTATGCATACCGCAGGGTGGCCACTAGATAATAATACTTATGGTGGAAGCTTCATGTATCATGCAGAAAATAAACAAATTTTTTTAGGCTACGTAATTGGGTTAGATTATAAAAATCCTCATTTATCACTGTTTGATGAATTTCAACGATTTAAAACTCATCCTGCAATAAAAAATATATTAGAAGGTGGAAAAAGAATATCTTATGGTGCAAGAGCTTTAATTGAAGGGGGAATTCAAAGTTTACCTAAGATGTTTATGCCAGGTGCTTTATTAGTTGGCTGTGACGCAGGAACTTTGAATATGCCAAAAATTAAAGGATCACACACTGCAATGAAAAGTGGAATTATAGCTGCAGAGACTATTTTTGAAAAATTTAAAGAAAACAAGGATCTTTCAATCTATGAGGATAAATTCAAAAAAAGTTGGGTATACGAAGAACTACATGCTGCTAGAAATGTTAAACCAAGTTTTAGTTGGGGTCTAATAATTGGAATTATATTTACAGGATTAGACCAGATTTTATTTAGGGGAAAATTACCTTTAACTCTCAGACATAAACATGCAGATCATGAAACTTTAAAACCTGCAAATGAGATGCCAAAAATTGAATATCCAAAGCCAGACGGAGTAATCACATTTGACAAAACTTCATCTGTTTACTTAACAGGAACAAATCATGAGGACAATCAACCAGTTCATTTAAAATTAAAAGACTCTAATTTACCTATTAATTACACTCTAGAAAAATTTGATGAACCAGCACAGCGGTATTGTCCTGCAGGGGTATACGAAGTACATAAAGAAAATGATATCAATAAATTTGTAATTAATTCTCAAAATTGTATTCATTGCAAAACCTGTGATATTAAAGAGCCATCACAAAATATAACTTGGGTAACTCCCGAAGGTGGAGGTGGACCAAAATATGGAAATATGTAATATTAATAAACTAAGTTTTAGTTAATTAAAATCATTCTAAATTAAAGATATTTTTTTAAAAACTTTCTTTTATAAAATTTAAAAATCAATATTCTAAATTTAATTCAATTTATAGATAATGGAAATTGCAACAAAGTTAGCCGCACCTGCTTTAGCATTAATAATGTTGGGGCTAGGATTGGGTTTGACTATACAAGATTTTACAAGAGTAGTTAAAATTCCAAAAATTTTTTTAATTGGCTTTATTTGTCAATTAATTTTGCTACCAATTATAGCATTATCTATTGCAATAGTATCAAAATTACCCGCAGAACTTGCTATAGGATTAATGCTTATTGCATGCGCTCCTGGTGGTGTTACATCAAATATACTTACTAAGTTTGCCGACGGTGATGTAGCACTTTCAATCACACTAACTGCAGTAGTTAGCTTAATCAGTATTATTTCTGTTCCATTTATAATGATTTTATCCATTGATTATTTTGAAATAGGTGTTGTTAAAGAAATTTCTATAGTTGGTATTGCTTTAAAAATGTTTTTTGTCGTTACAGTTCCAGTAATAATTGGAATGCTAATTAAACATTTTGCAAAAGATTTTATTGAAAAACAAAAATTAAAGATTCAAAAAATTTCAGTTTTATTATTTGTATTAGTGTTTGTAGCTATTTGGATAGAAGAATGGAATAATATTACTAGCTATATTACTAGTGCTGGTTTAGTAGCTTTAATTTTAAATTTATCAATGATGATTATAGGTTTTTATGTAGCAAAATTTTTTATTTCAGGAGTTGCTCAACAAAGATGTATTTCTATAGAATGTGGATTACAAAATGGAACATTAGCACTTGTCGTTGGAATACAATTTTTCGGTGAAAGTGTACAATCTTACATTATACCTACAGCAGCCTATGTGTTAGTGATGATGTTAACTTCATTAATATTTGTATTTATAGTTAAAAGAAATTCCTAGAAATTTACTATTAATTTATAATATAGCTGAATTATAAACTTTGGATGAAAAATCAGCTAAAAGATCAAGAACACTATCTTGTAATGGAGTTAATTTATTAACTGAAAATTTTGTAACTCTATAGTGTTTTTTTTTATCGATATTTAAAAAGTTCATTTTTACTAATTTATTTAATTTTCTAACAGCTGTCGCTCTTGGAATGCCTGTAATATCTGAAATTGACATTGCATTAATTCCATGCATTGCATTAGTAGAATACATAGAGTCAATGAAGTCGGTTCTGTTCTCGCTTATGTGTTTAGAATTTTGTAAAAATAAATGTTGATTAACGATACAGCTTCCATAAATATGAAAAGTTTCAAGATCTGAAAAAACATTTTTATATTTTAACTGATACGGAATCTGCATATCATAATAATTTTTCCAAATAAATGAGTAATTTTCAACTATTGTGTTGTTCAATTCTGCAGAAGATAATGAATTTTTTAGAA
>JACLAC010012327.1_pt1 | contig 24164 bp, 23 predicted proteins | sample 8027881 | NCBI WGS metagenome assembly JACLAC01 (sample SAMN15725517, study PRJNA655200) | protist metagenome | isolation source: fluorescence activated cell sorting (FACS) single amplified genomes of... | place: Spain: Blaines Bay Microbial Observatory, Mediterranean Sea | collected 2016-01-19 | reverse complement strand
GAAAGGTCGTGCAGACATTTTGATAAACGACGCAGAGTTAGCCAGCAGACGTGAAAAGCTTGAACGAGATGGATTCCCAATTCCTGAGTCTCAAACACCTTGGCAGGAGCTACAGCGTCGTGACGTAGATCAACTGGCACAAGGGATGGTTTTGAAGTCTGCCGTTAAGTATCAAAGAATTGCCCAGAGCAAAGGGGTTCCTAGGGACAATCATTGAGGGGTTTCTGATGCATAAATCAATCAGTGATTGGCTGAATCCTATCCCCTTACTCGCGATTCTTAGAGGAATTGCTCCCCACGAGGTAGACGAGGTGGGGGACGTACTGATTACAATTGGTTATAGAATTCTGGAGGTTCCTCTCAATTCACCAGATCCGTATGATAGTATTCAGCAGCTAGCAAAACGCTACAGCGGATCTGCTCTGATTGGAGCTGGGACTGTGTTAAAGCCGGAACAAGTTCCTCAGGTGGCAAACGCTGGGGGAGCCTTGATTGTATCTCCAAATCTGAATCCAGAGGTGGTCAAGGCAACCAAGCGGATGGGAATGATTTCGGTACCTGGAGTCTTTACACCAACCGAAGCTTTTCAGGCGTTGGATGCAGGTGCGGATGCTCTTAAAATATTCCCTGGAGATGCGATCAGCCCATCATACTGTAAGGCGCTGCGAGCAGTTTTGCCAAAGGATACCTTGCTTGTGGTTACTGGGGGAGTCAACGCTGCCAATCTTGCTGAGTTTCTATCGGTCTCAAATGGAGCAGGCATTGGCTCAGCTTTATATTCCCCAGGGAAAGCTATCATACAAATCCGAGGGGATGCATTAAAGTTTGTTCATGCTTTACCTGAAGGGTTATCCAATGATTGATATACTCTGCTTGGGCGAGCCCCTGCTAGAATTCAATGAGCAACAGCCAGGGCAATATGTTCGCAGTATTGGTGGGGACGTCTCCAATGTTGCTGTAGCCGTGGCCAGACAGGGTGGCGAGGCAGGGATGCTCACAAGAATGGGGCAGGATTCTTTTGCTGAAGAGATCCTGCAATTCTGGGAGAGAGAAGAAATCGACATCAGCCGAATCATTCGAGATGAGGTGGCACCAACTGGTATTTACTTCATTTCACACGGACCGAGTGGGCACGTATTTGACTATCGTCGAGCGGGCTCGGCCTCCAGCCGCTTGAAGCCAAATGATATAAAAAAAGAGCACTTTCAAAACGTAAAGATTCTTCATCTTTCTGGTATTTCTCTAGCAATCAGCGACAATGCTTGTGAAGCTTCATTACGAGCAATTGAATTGGCTAAGGAAAATGGTGTGAAGATCTCCTTTGACACCAATCTTCGGCTCAAACTCTGGTCACTATCACGGGCTAAAGCAATTATCCAACATGTAGCATCCCTAGCAGATTTTGTCCTGCCTGGGCTGGATGATGCTCGTCAATTGACGGGTCTGGAGAATCCAGAAAGTATTGTTGATGAATATTTGAAGATGGGTGTCGAAGTGGTAGCACTGACTTTAGGAGACCAAGGTGTGCTCTTGGCTACACAGAACAGCATGAGAGAACAAATCCCTGGAATTCAGTCCAAATTAGTGGATGCCACCGCTGCAGGTGACTGTTTTGACGGAGGATTCCTGACAGAGTGGTTACGCACCAAAGATCTGCTTCAAGCAGCACGGTATGGGAATGTCGCTGCCTCGCTCAGTGTCCAGCATTTTGGTGCAGTAGCTTCGTTACCAAGCCGAGAAAAAACTGAGTCGAGTTTGAGTAGCGAATAGTTCTGCGCTAGCAATACTTGACAATACCTCTCCTTCACCTTATGACACGATACCGGTTTCATTCTTTCATCAGACGTTTTCTGTCTGGTACGGGCTCATACAACTTTTCTAAAATCCAAAGGAGACACCCATGCGGCAGAATCTGTTCATTTTCACAGGAATCCTCCTGCTTGCTCTTCCCCAATTCTTGTTCGCCCAATCTCGCACATTGGCCGTGCTAACTCCTTTTCTGGCACAACCAGGGACTCAACTCATGGTGGAGGGTTTTGAGGCAGCCTCTAAAAGCAAGGGTTGGCAGGTGGATGTGATCGACACCTCCGGAGACGTTGCTGCCCTGGTCAGCCGAATGGAAGATGTCGCCCTGCAAAAAGTTGATGCGATGGTGATCAATGTCGATCCATCCCAAATTCGTAATGGTTTGCTCGCGGCCAAAGACGCTGGAATTCCAGTTTTTGGGATGGACTCTGGAGCTGATCCCTTGCTGACAGCCAACGTCACGAGTAATGGCTACGTGATGGCGGCAGAGACAGCTACCTATGTGGTTGATCAATTAAACGGCACGGGCAATGTGGTCATGTTCATTTTTGAGCCCTATCCCCCCGTACAGAAACGCGGAGCAATTGCTGAGTCGATCTTCAACAATGAACCCGACATCAAGATCATCGAGAAGATTACTCCAAGCTTTGATCGTGGCCCCTTGGAGGGCGCCCGTAACGCAATGGAAGCTGTATTGACAGCTAATCCCACGAAAGGCAGCATCCAAGCAATCTGGGCAGCTTGGGATGATCCTGCACTTGGAGCAGAACAAGCAATCCGTGATGCTGGCCGTGAAGATGAGGATATTGTGATTGTTGGAATTGATGCAACTGAGCAGGCCCGTGATCGAATTGCAGCTCGAGGGAATCTGAAGGCCACGGTTGCCCAAGACTTCAACGGAATCGCCAATACAGTTGCCAACACGGTTGAACAGTATCTGAAGTCTGGTTCCGTATCCCGCTCACAAATTTATGTCAGCGCCAAATTGGTCACAGCTGACGATCTTTGATTCCAACATGGCGGAGCGAAGCAATAACACTCCGTCCTCCTCCTACCCGTGATTCCCTTTCTCCATCTAAGTAACCTCCAAAAAAGCTTTGGCAGTGTCCCTGTGTTACGTGGGGTAGAACTCACCCTGTTTTCTGGAGAAATCCATGGATTGATGGGCGAAAACGGGGCTGGCAAGTCTACCCTAATCAAAATTCTCTCGGGGAACCTAATGGCAGACTCCATTACCTGCACGCTGAATGGAGAATCTCTGTCATTGGCTGAGGCTAGGCAATCCGGGCAGCTTAGCATGCGCTTCATTCATCAGGAACTGAACAGCATCGCGCATCTCTCGGTTGCTGAAAATCTAATGCTTGGAAAGCAGCTGCCAACCTGGGCAAAAATATTTGTTAACCAGCAGAAACTTTCTGAACTAACTCGGGTGGCGCTTGCTGAACTGGGGATTACCTACATTGATCCCAAACAAAGGATGAGCCACCTGGGTGCAGGCGATCAGATGCTCGTCAAGTTAGGCAGCGCCTTTGTTGTTGAATCCGGCAAGCCTGCCGCCCAACTCTATGTATTAGATGAACCGACCGCCTCGCTAATGCCCTCCGAAACAGGAAAGCTATTTGCTGCTCTTGAACGTCTAAAGCAAAAGGGGAGCGCCATTCTTTACGTTTCGCATCGTCTCGATGAAATCTTTCAGATCACCGATCGGATCACCGTGCTGCAGGATGGCCGCAACACTATGGCTGAAAAAACAAAGATGCTGAAACCACAAACTGTTGTGGAAGCCATGACAGGGAGGAAAATCAGCCAGCACTATCCGGGTCGTTCCGACATTCTTTCAAAAGAAGTCTTACTCTCTGTCCAAGATTTGCGAAACGCTAAGTTGAAGTCATTTAATTTTTCGCTTCACAAGGGCGAAATTTTGGGACTTGCTGGGCTCGGAGGATCTGGGCGCTCAGAAGTCCTGCGTACTTTATTGGGGATTCGAGATTTCAGCGGAACTTTGAGCCTAGAAGGAAATCCCTGGCAACCTAAGCTCCAAAATTTCTGGCAAGAACGCTTGGCCTTCATTCCCGAAGAGCGACGTTCTGAGGGCTTGGTACTGAACCAGACCGTAGGGACAAACATTCACCTGCCTTTCATTAGCAATTTCGGCAACTTCTTGGGATTGCTTTTTCAACAAAAATTACGACAGGAATCAGAGGAGGCCTGGTCCCGAGTGAAGGTTCAAGGGACTGGCATTACCCAGAGAATTTGGCAACTGAGTGGAGGAAATCAACAGAAAGTACTTTTTGCACGGGCTACCTGGGACTATCCGAAATTACTGTTGTTGGATGAACCAACAAGAGGAGTGGATGTTGGCGCAAAGCAGGAAATCTACAGTTTGATTCGTCAAGCTAGTCAGGAAGGAAAGTCAGTGCTGATGGTTTCTTCAGAGTTGGGAGAACTGATTGGGCTTTGTGATCGCATACTTGTTTTGCGGGATGGGCAAATCTACCATGAGTTGCAGACTGCAGGCTTGAGAGAGGCTGATCTGCTCGCGTATTGCCAAGGAGTTCGTGCTGCAGAGATTACTGAATGACTGTTTCCTTGCAACTTGCTTCCCTGCTCCGACGTTACGGCACTTTTCTGGGCTTCTTGTTGATTGTCAGTTTCTTTTGGAGTCAGCGCCCAGACACCTTCATGACGACCCGGAACTGGCTCAACATCACGCAGCAGGTCAGCATTTTGTGTGTGATTTCCTTGACAATGACGCTCGTGATGGTGGGAGGAGATTTTGATTTGAGCGTTGGCTCTATGGCGAGCTTGAGTGGGATGATTGCAGCAGTTTTGTGGCAACAAGAAGTCAGTTTATTTGGAGCTTTAGGGGCTGCTGTACTCGTGGGTGGTTTTGGTGGCGTTTTTAACGGGGTGCTTGTTGCCTACGCTGGTTTGTCTGCCTTTGTAGCGACTCTTGGCACACTGACGATTTTTAGTGGCTTGGCTTTACTGGTGAGCGATGGCAAAACCATTTTTGGTAGAGCCATTCCGGAAATTGTTGGGGATTTCAGTCGTGGTGGAATTTCATTAACTGAAGGAATCCAACTTCCAAATTTGACTCTAATAGCGGTTTCAGTTTTGATCTTCATGGGCATCGTCCTCCAGAATACGGTTTTTGGTAGAAATCTGCATGCTGTCGGAGGCAATCGGGAGGCCAGCCTGCTGGCTGGAGTGCCTGTGGCTCGTTTACGCCTAATCGCGTTTGTCGTCAATGGAGTAGGAGCGGCGATTGCTGGCTTGATGCTGGTCAGTCGACTTTCCTCGGCAAATCCAACACAGGGCGATGGGCTGATGCTCAACGCAATCGCCTCCGTTTTTGTGGGAATGACGATGTCCGAAGAGGGGGAGCCCAACCTCTTTGGGACCTTGACGGGTGTGTTGATCCTCGGCGTACTCTCAAACGGCTTGACCCAGCTCCGAATCGACACCTATGTTCAACAGATCCTGACCGGCTTGATCATCATCGCGGCAGTACTGTTCAGCCGATTATCCCTGAGAAGAAGATGAATTCAAACGCTGCTGAAAACAAAGATGAATCCACTTGGTTGGTGGTTGACCTCGGGACAACCAGTATCAAAGGTGGATTATTCCACAGTAACGGCAACCTGATCCGCGAGACCTCTCACCCAAACCAACAAACGCAAACTGATGAGGGTTTCCATCATCAGGAATTGGAGACGTGGTGGAATGGATTCATAGCTGTGATTAATAATCTGATGAATCCTGAGGTTACCTTACAGGGGCTTGTACTAACGGGTCAGATGCAAAATATGATTTTCCTGGATTCGCATTCAGAACCTTTAAATCCGGTAGTAAGCTACAGTGATCAAAGGGGTGCAGAGCAAATTGCCAGTTGGTATGATGAGAAATCACTTCAGGAACAATTGCTCGAAACAGGCAACGAACAGGGTCCAACAAGCCTTCTCGCAAAGCTTGTTTGGTTTCAGCAACATCAGCCAGAGGTTCTAAAAAATACAGAAAAGATCTTCATTGGATCAGCAGATTACATTGGCTACCGACTGACCGGAGTAAATCAAACTGATACTACCACTGCAGCGACCACTGGTTTGATGAAACTCTCGTCAAGAACATGGCACACAGCACTTTTTGCAGAGCTTGGTCTGGATTCGATCCTACAAAGTTTACCTAGATTGGTTCCCGGCGGCGCGCTATTGGGTTCGCTCAGAAATGAAGTGGGTCAGCATCTGAAATTAGTTGCTGGGTTACCCGTCTACCTTGGTCCCGGTGATGCTGGTTCGACCACATTAGGAGCTGGTTGTGGAAAACTTGGGAAAGCTTACGCCTACTGTGGAACCAGTGGCTGGGTGGGTCTTACTGAAAAACGACCCGCACGACTGGAAAGTGGTGCGTGGACCTTGGCTCATCCAGCTGCAGACTTGTTCATTCAGGTTGCCCCAATCCTCACTGCAGGGGACAACCTGGCTTGGGTCAAAGAACTCTTTGGCTTCAACAGCTATGAAGAGATGGTTCAAATCGCTATTGACCAACCAGCAGGAAAGTTGCTCTATTTGCCCTATCTGCAGGGAGAGCGCTCACCCTTCATTGATCCCCATGCCCGTGGAGTCTGGCTAGGAATGAATCGACAATCTAACAGAGCTTCATTGACCCGAGCAGTTTTGGAAGGAGCTTGCTTTGCCTTCCGCCATGCTTTACACGCCGTATCTGAGGTTCGAGTGGAGGAGTTGATCCTAACCGGTGGAACCAGCCGCTCAGATTCTTTTTGTCAACTCTTCGCCAATGTGCTCGGTATTCCGATCAAGGTGCTGGCAGAACCCGGATTGACCGGCCTCCGCGGTGCCTTGGCTTCCTGTCAGCAGGAGAGTGCTACTCCAGAACCACGAATTCAAAAAACGTATTTGCCTATTTCTGACCAAATGAACAACTATGACGATCTGTTTAAGATTTTTCTAGAGAGTTATCCTGCTCTGCGGAGCAGCTTTGCTCAGTTAGCAAAGCTGTAGTTTCCAAAGATTCAAACACGAAAACGAAAGGAATCCCATGGGAATGCCCCCTTTTCACCTAGCTTTTGCAGTCAGAGATTTGAACGCCACCCGTTATTTCTATGTTAATCGTTTGGGCTGTAAAGTCGGACGGACGGATGAGAAGTGGATTGATTTCAACTTTTTTGGACATCAGATCTCTGCGCATCTGAAGCCTGAAGAAACCCAGCGAGTCGAGACCAACGGAGTAGATGGAAAGTCTGTTCCCGTTCGGCATTTTGGCGCAGTCTTAGAGTGGGATCATTGGCATCAACTCGCGGACTCCCTGAAGGTTCAGAGAGTTGAGTTTCTGATTAAACCCTATATCCGTTTCCATGGGGAAGTCGGCGAACAGGCAACCATGTTCCTGCTAGATCCATCCGACAATGCAATCGAGCTCAAATCCTTCCAAAACCCTGATCAATTGTTTGCAAGTTGATTTGAACGAGAAATTTCTGAACGGATGAGATCAAGAATTTAATGAATGACAAGAAAGAATTGACGACATTACCGATGTTTTTTTGATAAAGAGCAAATTTAATGGGACCAAATTTTTGAGAAGAAATGCCTAATTATTTTTCCTGACTAACAAATTTAGAAAATTCTGAGAATTTTTAATGTACAAATAACTTACTCATTTAACTGGGAAGCGAGCTTTGATCAGCTGGGGTGAACGTGGAATTGGACTTTGTGCGGAAGATTGCCTGACAGAAGCGGGGGCAAGCGTAGTGATCGACACTTTAAATAGATTGGCTTTGAAACAAGTAGAAGTAGTCGAATCCAAGTTGTCAATTCCAGAAGTGTCTGGGGAGAATTATCCCAAAGTAGTTGCAGACGGGTTCTCCAATTTTGATGGATCTAGCCTGACACTTCATTTGTTAAGCTACTAACTGAAGTGCAAAAGATTTCTTCATCTATATAATATGTGAGGCTAACTTTCTTTCAAATTTTTGGCTCCAAACCCAATACTTTCCCTAGTCTCGCAATCTGACTACATGCTTTTATCTGTAAGCAATTAAGAATTAAATCTTGTACTGACACTTCAGTGTCATTTGGTCCCAAAAATCCGATCTCCTGCGTCACCCAACCCCGGTAAAATGTAGGCGTGGTCGTTCAATCTTTCATCGACTGCAGCAGTATAGATTGGGACATCTGGATGCTCACTTTGGAAAAAGTCAATACCCTCTGGCGCAGCAAGTAAAGATACAAAACGGATATTTGAGGACCCATTTTCCTTCAGACGAGAAACAGCTGCAGCTGAGGAGTGACCTGTTGCCAGCATCGGATCCAGGGCAATAACCAAGCGCTGATCGATCATCTCTGGCAATTTCAAATAATATTCCACTGCCGCTAAGGTCACCGGATCACGATAAAGTCCAATATGTCCCACTCTAGCTGAAGGAATTAACTCTAGAAAGCCATCCAACAAGCCGATTCCTGCCCGTAAAATTGGTACCAAACACAGTTTTTTTCCTTCCAAAAAAGGAGCCTGCATTTTCTGTAATGGAGTCTCAATTTCTTCGTATTCAAGAGGTAAATCTTGGGTAACCTCATAAGCCAGAAGAAGTCCAACCTCACGGACCAAGACACGAAAGCTGCGTGTTGAAGTTTCTTTTTTCCTCATCAATGAAAGCTTGTGCTGAACCAGTGGGTGTTTGATCTCTTTGAGAATCTTGTTCATGGAAACCTAAATTATAAATTTTAAAAGACTGTGCCATCACTCTCTACACGTAGAGGTGGCGATCCATCTGGGCGACGTTTATAGGCGAGTAAGCGGCCAGTGCTCCAAGTACCTCCTTGTAAGATCTGAGGTAAAGGAAGTTCTTCTCTTGTAAGCTTCATACTTTCCCTGAGTTTTTCTCCTATTCGATCCAACAAAATGACAGTCAAGGCTCGCCACTCAACGATCAGTTCGGAGGAAACAGAATGAAGGGCACTGAATTCAGTAGGACTTTTTAATTCCAGTACCCCGGTATCCAAGAATAGACCGCCATTTCTGTACTCGGGTAGACCTGTCAACAAGTCAATGTTTTGGACTTTAACACCCGCATCTTCAAGTGGTTCTAATAGCGAGTAGGTCAACCACTGCGTAAGCTTATGGAAAGGGACTAGTTCAGCAGTAATCTCAGAATCTGTCAGCAATCGATGGCGCCACACATCCCCTAGGTTTTGCCCACCTAGAGTCAATCTTGTAGGCCAGACATCCTGCAGCAGCTTAAGCAAAGTCCCTAACAAGAGATCGGCTTTAAGAACACGATCCTCTTTGATTAAAAGATGGTCGAGAATATTTGCTATTCTTGGGTTTGACTCTTGGTCAGTCCCAAGAAAACTACTAAGCTGCTCACCTAATCGGCGTAGTAGAGCAGCCCGTTCTTCCAACCCAACAAGCTGATTTGCTGCAGAAACTTGAAAACCTTCTGTTAACTGCTCAACACTAAATTTCTGCAACCCCTTTACATCAGCTTTCAAGGGCACATTGGGATCACTCGAGAAGGTTCCATCAGAAAAGAGGTATAGGCTCGCAAGTGCTAAACCTTCAGAACGAGAATGGTACTTTTGAGTGAGGGGATCTTTAAAGCGCCAACTGGGTCCTGCGCCTGCATCCAATAGAACACTTGTCACTACCAAATCAATTTGAGCAAGAAGAAGTTCTCGATCATCCCAGAAATTTGACTTAAACGGGGTCCAATGGTTCGTTCCACTGACGATAAAATGCTGCCATCGGCTATGGGGAGGGATATCCAGATCTGGATAATTGGCTAAGATTTCATTTTTAACCAATTCCACAGAGATTGGTAACCGATCCTCCCTGATTCGGAAGTGCTCCAATCGGCCTTCCAATCCTAGCAGATATAGTTGATTGCACCGTTCGCGGATTGTCTTTGGAGAGTTTAAAATCTCCATCAGATCGTAGGACATCAGCATTTAAAACTGCTCAAGGGTTCGGCCTACAGTGCTTTTGAGAGCATCGGGATCCAATGAGGCATCTGTAAAGTAGCCCGCAGCTTTTTTGGCCTCCATCTCCACCTTCGCATCGTCTGGAATTTGTTCATCGGGAATCGCCAGGCGTTCCCCAACAGTGATTCCCTGAGATACAATTGCGTCGTACTTCATATTGCTCATGGAGACCAAGGTGTCGATATGCTTTATGCCCAACCAATTGAGAACATCTGGCATCAATTGTTGAAAGCGTACATCCTGGACACCAGCTACACACTCAGTTCTTTTAAAATAGGTCTCAGCTCGGTCTCCACCTTCTTGGCGCTTACGAGCGTTGTAAACTAAGAACTTAGTGACTTCCCCTAGCGCACGACCTTCCTTGCGGAAGTAAGCAATAATGCCAACACCACCATTTTGTGCATTTTCAACACACACTTCTATGCCATGAATCAAGTATGGTCGACATGTGCATATATCTGAACCAAACACATCCGAGCCATTGCACTCATCATGGACACGACAGGCGACTTTGCAGTCTTGGTCTCCAATCTTGGCAACATCTCCCATGAAATAGACTGTGATTCCACCAATTGGAGGAAGAAAGACCTGCAAATCTGGACGAGTTACTAGCTCAGGGTACATTCCCCCTGTCTGTTCAAAGAGGTTGCGCCGAAGTTGGGATTCTGTAATTCCAAATCTTTCAGCAACTCCTGGTAGATACCAAACTGGTTCAACAGCCATTTTAGTGACATTTACTTCACCTGTATCCAGTAAGACCAAACCATCAGGCTTGAGGCGGCCATGCCGCATAGCATCCTGCATTTCAATCAATTCCAACCTTGCCTTAGTCACAGCTATTGTGGGGCGGATATCCATTCCATCCTCCAATTCCTCCGCGAAAACCTGCCCGATCATGTGACCATAGGGATCTAACGACACGATTTTTTCAGTTTCACCCCACTGAGAGCTCGGGCCAATTGGTACAATGGGGGCTGTGTTGGTCAGATCTGGAACATGGTTCTTATCTAGCTGTCCAGCAGCTACTGCAAGCGCACGATAAACTGCATATGAACCGGAGTGAGTACCAATTACGTTTCGCTTCGAGGGATTTTTGACCGAACCTATGATTGGACCTCGTTTCTTGGGGTCCGCTTGGCCCCATTGAATCTGTGGTCCCCGTTGGTCAAGACGGCCAGGGTGTGAGGTCAACACAATGTGCTTCGGTTTTTCCATAATAGTTCTTGAATTGATGGTTTGAATTGCTGAATTATAATGCGATCGATAAGGCGCGTGAGCCGTCAGACATTACTTGCCAGCTCCAAGAATTAACTAAAGAGTATAAAAATTCCCCAAAATCAATGTTGATCAGATTCAGCTAGTAGCTTCATTAAGAAGCAGGACCAACAAAAACACGCATCATAGACACAGGTCTATTTGGAAATCAACTGGGGACTATTCTATGGGATGAATTATATTTATTTTCAGCTTGGTCATTTAAGAAATTTAAGCAAAACACCAATGACTCAAAAGTCAGCTCAAAATTTACTTGATTAAAGGAAAGTTATGTCGAAGAAAGTCGCAATTGTTGGCACAGGACTGATTGGCCGAAGTTGGTCTATTGTCTTTGTGAGGGCAGGTTTCGAGGTGTGGCTTTGGGATCCCATCGATGGTGCGGTGTCAACTGCCATCAAGTTGATCAAGGAAGAGCTACCAAACTTAGCAGAAGGAAATCTTTTAAATAGCTGTTCCGTAGAGCAAGTATTTGCAAGGGTTCATGCCTCTAACAGTTTGGAAGATGCTCTTGATGGAGCAGACCACATGCAGGAAAACGCCCCAGAGCGGGTAGAGGTTAAACAGAAACTATATCAACAAATCGACCAATTAGTGGGTCCCCAAACTGTATTGGCTAGCTCTACCTCTGGCATCGTTGCTTCCCTTTTTACAGAGAACCTCAACGCTAAAGAACAATGCCTCGTCGCTCATCCTATCAATCCCCCTCACCTTGTGCCCTTGGTTGAATTGGTACCCACTCCTTGGACAGCTGAGAATGTTTTCGACAGGACTACTAAACTAATGCACCAAGTGAGTCAGGCACCTATCCGATTAAATCAAGAGATCAAAGGATTTGTTGCCAATCGACTCCAGGGAGCTCTGATTGCTGAGGCTTTCCGTCTTGTTGAAGATGGAGTCTGCTCTGCCAGAGATATCGACATATCTATTTCTGAAGGACTAGGCCTACGTTGGTCTTTCATGGGACCATTTGAAACAATTGATCTAAATTCGCCAAAAGGAATAAGAGGGTATTGCGAAAATTTTGGACCTCTCTATTACGAATTGGCTAAAGAACAGGCAGATCCTAGAATTTGGAGAGAATCTCTAATTGCAAAGGTAGAAAAGGAGCGTCGTCAGGATCTAGCAGCGGATAAATTGTTGAATCGACAACATTGGCGTAATCGGCGCTTGGCTCTTATAGTGAGTACAAAAAAGGACGGAGAGGCAAAACTTGGTAAATGAATTCTGAGATTCAAAGGCCTTGGATTCTTTATTCAGAGAGACGAAGAACAGATTCTCTTGGTAGTATAGAGGAGACTTGAACTCCTAAACTTGCAATAAAAATATAGAATAAATTATTTTTATTAAGCATTAATTTAAAATTTATCATCAAAATGAAATCTTGTTGGGCGTATTTTGGACATGCTTGCTGAAAAATTCAAAACCCAATTCGGTTCTCAACGCAGCGAAAAAGCTTAAAGCTGTACAGGCTTCCATCTGAAAATTATCCAGAAAAGAGGGGAACTGTACTTATAAAGAATTTTTCAATTCTCTAACAATAATTGCTAAATTCTACTCAGGACGCAATCTTCAAGCTTCCTCAGCATACTGACAACATTTTTAGTCTAGACTTATCCACAATAAAATTTTCAACGAGGTATAGTTTACGATCAATCTCAATCATCAATAACTGGGCACGTTATTCATTCAGGTAATGCTTTACAAGTAGAAGTGTTTCACTGAACGGCTCATCTGCACAGTAAATAGCCCTGTGCTGATAATCATGCCCCCACTGAAGAAACAAATTCTTCAGCAGTTTGGAAATCAGAAGCTACTGACGGAATTTTTATTATTGAGAATCAACTCCAAAAAGATTATCAGCGATTACTTGGGTAAACTGACCACATACCTCAGAGCAATGCAGGCGCAAAAAGCTGTTTGGATTGTCTTCTATCCTCGCTCTGAACATATAGCTGCCATCAACTGGCTCAATTAATCAAACAATTCAGATTTCTATTTACTGAAAATTGAAGCAATTGGAATTGGCGAGTCGAATCCAGCACCGATATTGAACTTAATTGTTGGGTCTTCGGAGATCAGAAAGTCTGTGGGCAGAATTAAACAGGAAAGGAAAGACCCCCATCAACTGCTCGAGGCATGGTTCACAGCGCTGGCGCAACATCCAGCTATGAAACTTCATAAAAATCAAATTATCAGATGTAGTCTTCCATATTGGTCCCGTCGTGCAGAGACTTAGGGGGTCATACTTTTATTACCGAGTACGAAAGAATTACAGCTTTATTGATCAGTATATACATTTTGACTCTTCTAAGAAAAGAAGAACGTAAATTGATTTTTACATATTTGTTCGAACATAAAGATCAGATTGAAAAAGCACTGGGTGATAATTTGATTTTGGAAAAACGTGAGAAATCGTGCATCATCTGATCAAATTTCCTAGAGGGTGGCTACAAGAATGATTCGTATAAATGGAAGAACTATCATGACTAATTGACGGATCAGTTGAATCATCTTTACCAAACGATCCATCTACTTCTGAAATCATCGCAATTGAAAAAGATCCTAACCAACGCACCTGCCGTAGAAAACGTAGATTTACGAACCTTAACCAAGAGATTCACTTCAAGAAGCCCTGATGGTTTGTGTAGAGATGAAAAAAATCTAAGTACTAAGAAATAGAAAAGTTCACTTGCTGCGGACTATATCTGCGAATCACAGGTTGTTTTAAAATACTCAATTGTGACACCGTTTGAAGTCACAAAGCCTAGTGCAGAATATCTGGTTTAGAAAATTTTCTGGAATTGAAGCTATTTCCTAGGCAATTAGGTTTTAACTCGACCAAAAGCTTTAGATGCGTTTCAAGCGACCTTTTGCTCAAGAAGTCAGCAACTATTACGTAATTAATTTGCCCAAAAATTTTTCTGATTAAGCCGATACGCCACTTTGGGTTTACCTTCATAGTTAAAGTGAAAGTGGTAATGATTTGGAAACTGTGAAACAAAATAGTCTACCCAAATTAGTTGTTGATGGTAAGCAGTTCTCATTTGTAGTACTAAGTCCTCAGTGCAAGTCTGGCTTTTGATGGAGGGTTAATTTCATCGCAAGACTAATTGAGATTAATGAGAGATATTTCATCGATACACACCTCAACTCTATCTGACTAGGAAGAACATGGGTGGCTAGGAATGTGGAAAATTGCTGGTGAGTATCCTGATCAATTTGCTGCTATTGCTCCTGTCGCTAAAGGTGTTTTATTTGTAGTCTCTATTTGATGGATAGGCTCAATGAGCTTCCAGTTTGGGTTTTTCATGACAAAAGAGATGATATTATTCCTTGTGAAGAATCAGTACTCATGGTTGATAGCATCAATTCTGCGGGACGTAATACCAAACTGACTACTTATGGCAAGGGGACACATGACGCTTGAACAGAAGCGTACAACAATGACGAACTCTATGAGAGGCTGAAGCATACAAAAACAAATTATGCTCGCTTACAGATTTAGGAACAACTTCTTCCAATAAATATTTTGATCTTCTGTGGAGAGGGGGTAAGAGGTTGAACTGCTTATCATCCTACATTGTCAATCTGACTTGTTGCTCTCTATTACTTCAGGCACAACACTTTTATTGGTTATTTAGGTGAGTGCTACTAAAATAATGTTAAAAATTTCGTGGATAGATGGTTGGAATCGTAACCAATAACCCTCCTTTAGAAGCAGTCATAGCCCGAGAGTTATTAATGCAACTTATCGAGAGCTCTAATTTAGATATTAAGATCAATCAAGCTGTTGATATATTAAGGCTAATGAATCTCACATGGCCTGATAATGACACCAAGAAATCTTTTGAAGAGAAAGTATCAGAATTTTATGAAGATCTACCAGGAAAAATTTGCTACTGCCTCTATCAAAACAAAGATCTGGTTGGCTATGCTGAGTCAATTCCGGTCATGATTAAAATTGAAAACAGTTGGTTAAAGGTTTTGGGTCTTGGAGGACTAAATGTACATCCGGATTGGAGGGGAAAAGGATATGGAAGAGAAATTGTAGAGGCCGTCTTCATTAGGATAGACAACAACGAATATCCATTTTGTCTTTTCCAAACGGGAATACCCTATTTTTACGAAAAGCTTGGGTGCAAGGTTATTGAGAACAAATTCATTAATTCCAGTAATCAAGAAGACCCCTTCACTAATCCATTTTGGGATGAATACGCAATGATATATCATGCTACTGCTCAGTGGCCTATTGGAACTGTAGACCTTCGCAGAGAGGGATTCTGAGTATAAATTAACTTAAAATATTAACCAATATTAGTATTTTAGATTTTAAAAAATCGATCATTATTTGGTTCCCAACCTAAAAAACTCATATGATATGACTAATGATATTCAAGCAAGAAACGACTATCGTGAAAAAAAGCAGCAGCGACTAGAAGAAATTAAGAATGAACGAAAAGAAGCTGGAGTTGGACAACAAATCTTTGAAAAGGAGATGTTTAACCAACTCCAAGCAATTACCAATGCAGGGGTATGGACGTTTGATACACAAGCTATGACGTTCTATGTCTCAGCTGGCATTTATAGAGTATATGGTCTTCCGCAGGATCAGCCTGTCAAATATGAGGATTTTCTGTTTAATTATGTTGTGCCAGAAGACACTTGGGTAGTTGAAAAAGTCCGCCAAGGTGTGATGGCTAGTAAGCAGCAGGTTACCTGTGATTTTAGGATCATCCGCCAAAATGACAGAAAAATTCGATGGGTTCATACCAGTATTTTTCCAATTCTTGATGATAAAGGGAACATCATAGCGATGACAGGGGTAACTATGGATACCACTGATCACAAAAAGAAAGAGTTTGAGAAATCCCTAGAAGAACTGAATTCAATGGGGGAAATGCTCAATCTCTTAGGACACCATTGGAAACAGCCACTCCAGATCATAACGCTGAAAGCTGCTAATCTAGCAGTTTCTCATGAACTCAAAGAGGAAGTAGACTCTTCCTTATTAGACGCTCTGAATGATATTCAAGAATCAGCCAGAGATTTATCTAATACCATTCAGGATTATCGTAAAATCTTCATTACTGCTCCAGAGGAGAAGAATCGCATCTTTGATTTTCAACAGCAGATTCAAAAACAATTTATGGATCATCAAGAAATCATGGATCGAGAAGAGATCAAATACTACATCCAATCTCCTCACGACTTAGATGAATTCAGCACTCCACATACTCGCAGTATTCAGAGAATTTTTACGGAACTTTTGGATAATGCCATTGAAGCAATTCAAAGAAATGCCAAACGTAACAAGCAAAGAGAAGAAAAGATCATCTTCAGAGTTGAAGACTACAAATTAGGTAAGAAGATTGAGATTTCGGATACAGGAGGGGGAATTGCAGATGGAGATTTCTGGACTGTATTTAAGCCTTTCTACTCGACCAAGCAAGACCGCAACAATACAGGGCTAGGGCTTTTCATTTCCAAAATGCTGACCAACCTACATCTTCAAGGCACTCTTGAATTGAGTAATAATGATATTGGAGGGGTGACCCTGAGGATTTACATTCCCCAGATAGTCGAACTGCACTCATAGATATAATAAAAAACCAGAAGGCACCAATCTCCTTTTATTTCTAGGGCTTTTAATGTTGAAGATAATTTATAGGCTGCTTTTCGGGTGTTATAAGATGATCAGTTAATTCTTAAGAGAGTTTACTGAGCTTGAAACAGTATGGAAATAAAGCCTACCAAAACTTTTCAAGCACGTGGGTGAGAGGCTGCTCGTGCCGGAAGCACTTTTTTTGATTCTGAAACAATTGTAACTGACCTTCAGTTGATTAATAGCTATACCGGGGTAGCCAAAACACTACCGATCCGACGCTTCTTAACAGGGACGGGGATTGATCTGTCAACCATCATTGGCGAGGCTTGAGAGCCTACCGCATTTCGATTACAAATAATCGGTAAACTATGACTAGCACATCAATTATTGAAATGTTTGCCTACTTAAAGTGTTGAGCCGAAAAAGATATAAATTACCTGATCACAAAAAGCATAAAGATATCTATAACGTTGATCCTGCGCTGGCCCATGGGGGCACTAACCCAATGAAGAAGGCTGCAACCGCCCTCAAAGGCAAACAAAAATCCCTTACCTTCTAGTGTTGCTCCCTCTGCTGTTTCTCGAATTAACTTTTGAACAATGTCAAAGTCTGCTGCTTCTGACCGTCATGCTATTAATTAATCATCGTCAAACACTTCTTTTTATTTAGTTTTCACAGGTAGTTCCTGAGCCATTTCTTCTCATTGACTCTGATGCCCAAGTCATCTATCTTGATCAGCAATTCCCTGCTTTTCGGCCAGAGTTATTTTTTGTTCACGCTGCTTACCATTCTCTGCACCCCATTAATGGTGATCGGTAAAGTGCTCCGTGCTAGCTAAGTGTTTAGAGCTTTCGATTGCTACACAACTGTGGATCTATCCAAGCCGTTTCACAATTTTCAGTCACTAAGACATCAAGGCCATTCGGACAATATCACCAATCTTAACCTGCCTCACCCTTTATAATCTTAACCGTGATATCTCCATGCCCACGCATAGTGCTATAACCACCCAAACCAAGATTCTCTTCCGTCCAGCTACAGGGTACGCAAATACCTGTAGTTTCCAGTAGTACTTCTCCCACCTGAAATCGCTGTTTTTTCTGGGCCAGCAGGTTGATCCCAGAAACCACAATGTTTCTCCTTAGCAACTCAGGTGGAATCTTGCTCTTGCTCAGTATTTGGGCTACGACTTCCAGATGTTTCTTCTGGATCAGCGTTACTTGTCGTTTGCCAGTTGAGGACTTTCTGAAGTGATCGCCTTCCAGCCCCGTGTCTGGATTGGCCAAGACTTCACTGACATAGTAAACCTTAGCCATGCGCTTAGGGCGGATTCCAATCCATTCAATCTTACCCTCTTGAGGAATACTTAGGAGATATTGTTGCTCCAGTGTTGCTTTGTAGCTCATTTTTCAACTTTAGATATTAGGGCTAGAGCTTTTTACCGTTGAGTAGATTGGTTATTTTTTGCAGCGCTGCTGCTCGATCTTTGATCTGCCGAGATTCCTGTTGTCCTTCAGGTCCTGATTCATCAACAATTGGTTCTGATGCACCAATTCTGGTGACAGTTGGACTAGGCCTGCGTAATCTTTTCATTTTCATCACCTAGCTTTTTTTATTTTATTATTTCTCAAGTTTTCAAATGCGTTTTCTACATCAGTTTACAACTAATCTCATCTCTTGTTTTTCTCTTTGCTGGTAATTAGTTCAGAAATTATAGAACATTCATCATCAATGACTCAAAATTTCGAGAATTTACCAAACCAATGGCTTTACCTTAGATCCATATGAATGGAGGATTGGTAAGACATTTGATTTAATATTCCTGATTCCTCAGCTCTGATTAAGTTTTGCTTTCATTTTTTGTAATCCCGAAACCTCTTAAATGGCCAAATTTCTAAAGGCGGAGACCAAAATGATGAAATTGGTAGGTGCCTGATCCTGATAACAGGTTAGGGACTCCTAACAGTTGGACAATCAAATTTTTGATAGCAAAGCCAAAGGGACACCGGCAAGTCATGTGGATTACTAATATTTAGCTTGACTGAATGGCTATGTGAATTTGTTGCTGAAGTAATTCTTAGAGACACAAAATTTACGGAGATAAGTGGTTTGGATGGGCTTAATTGATTTAGAATCAAGCTTAAGATCTGTCAGGAGAAGAAGATTTTTTTCTTCTGAGCCTTGACATCAGAAGGTAATAATGGGGTTTGGAACATTTAGATGTAATTAACCAAAATAAAAAAAACAGGAGTTACGGTGTCCTATGTTAAGAAGAACTTAATCGATAGTGAGGAGATTTTATATCAGGCTTCTACTCATTGGTTTATTCTCATACCATCCTTTTTTTATGGAATTTTGGGAGTATTCTCTCTTTTCTTCCTCGCATTGAGTGCTTTTTTTTCACTGCCAATTACAATATTTTTCTTCATTTTGTCATTTAATGCTGCCTTGCCTTATTTTGTAAATGAATTGGCAATGACCAATAAAAGAGTAATTTCCAAAAAAGGTTTCGTACGCAGAGACACAAGTGAACTGAAACTTTCAAAACTGGAAACAATTGAAATTAAACAATCAATTTTAGGAAGAATCTTAAGATTTGGAAAAATAATTTGTATTGGCACAGGAGGCAGTGAAACCTATATTGATAATATTAATAATCCGCTAGAATTTCGTAAACAGTTCCTAGAATACACAGATAAAAATCCTCAATAACTATAAATCTTCGCTGGCGGTGTCTAAATCATCCTTTTCATCGACTTCAACAGTGTCTCTCCTCGAATTGTGATTTTCATCTTGAGTTTGATTTTCAAGAAATTTAACAACTCATCAGCTCTCATAACCTTTGCTTTTTTGCTACTATCCAATCAGACTTTGAAGCCTTTAGTATTAAATGGAAACTAAAGGTCAATTCATCCTTTCAGAGCAATAAATAGAGAGCACTTAAAATGCAATTTTGATTCACTGAAGATCAGTTTAAATATGAAATTATTATTAATTTTTCTTTTATTTCTTAGTGTTGGTTGTACTCTCAAAAAACCAAACCCTGCATTACTATATAATCCAGTATATTCAGAATCAATAGTAAAAAATTTGTCTAATCAACAACTTAAAGTCATATTCAATAATTTCGAATTTAATCAATGTGGTTCATGCCTCACTGGAGGCCTTCTCATAAAGGAGGTATCCATTCGATTTTTCAATTATCCCGAAGGTGAATGCCGCCCTACCTATGTTCTATCTTTGAAGGAGACTTTGGAAGATTCGATCAGAAATATTTGTAGGTCCTGGTGGGATTTAACAGAAAATCATGAAAAATATGACAAGTATGCAGAAGATGGAATGCCGGAGATGTTTGATGAGTTCGATCAGAAATACTATTCAAAAAAGTATCAAAAAGCTCTGCTAATGCAGGAACAAAAATCTATAGAATTAATTACCAAGTGATCGTTCATTCAATTAACATTTTTTGATAGCTTTGAATCTAGAGCCAACCCAGGGAAATAGTGCGCTCATTTTGAAATTCAGAGGTTCATAAGGGAGAAGAAAGTACTTTTTTATGAGCCTGCTAGAATTCAGAATTGTCAATAGTAAAGTCACATGGGCCTTATTTTGTCTCTTGGTCAAAAAAGTAATCTGGGGAGTTGGCTTTACAAACTATATTTCCATTAATTCCAAATCATCTTCATCAATGAGCTAATATGTCCTTGGTATCGGATCGCTTTTAGGCCAACCCGCTACATCACTCTGAACAGTCTTGTATCCATTCTGATCGCTTAAGTGATGAAATCATGTCGAAAATCATGAAAGGGGGCATCCGTGTTTCCTGTATTTATTAAGTGCGTTTTTTCATGTGTCATGGGAGCAAATAGTCTAATATAGAAAGACTTTTCAATTGCCGATAAAAACACTTTCTTGTGTAGCTCACTCTAGAGATTTCACTAAGCATCTTCAACACATGAAGCGGAAGTTTTACGATTCTGAATGTTCTGGTCATCGTAATTTTTCCCTTTAGCTAAACAAAATCCCTTTCTGAATTAACAGTATCCCAAGTTAGCTAAATGATTTCATTTTGTTACATGATGTGCATTAAACCATAATAATGATTCTCTGCAGATCCAGGGAGTTTGCTTACAACAATCCATGATTTTCTCCTTCTGAAAAATCCTTTCTATGGTTTTATTCAACTCGATATTAGGAAGAATTTTCTTCTGATTGAAACTCCTGGGAGTTTACCTGACTCCACTGCATTCTTAAACATACTTTTCAGCAGACTCCATTCGTCCTTCACGGTTTTGGGCACAATCTTCTTTCCTTTTATTGGAGAATCTTTCAGATTTGTTTGAACCTCCAAAAGCTCTAGTTGACGTACTGTTAATTCTTGTACTCGTATTCAGTATTTGATAGACGAGTCAAGGATTTTATTATTGTCTCAATCTCACGAAAGGCACGCTTACTTTTTGTTTTAGGCAGGATCAGGTACCAATCGAATATTTCATTACTAAATTGTATTTGTTTTTTTGATAGTAAAGGAAAGACTTAAATCTACTAATTGCTTGACAATTTCCCACACATGCAGCTCATCAACAACCGTATAGGTTGGCGACATTCCAGTTTTGACTGAAATTCATACTTTCTAAGTGAATGAGAATTAATTGAAAGCCACGAGTCATCCCGCTCGTCCAACTGAATAGTATTTCTGAAGCTTCAATGTTTCAGTGATAGGGACGAAAGAAGAGATACTTGCTGAATATAGTAAATGAGATTTTTTTCAATGCAGGACACGATGACAGATATTTCGGTGTTTGCATATGCTGGGTTAGTTACTGGAAATGTTGGATTAGAGAAAATTTTTTGTTATACTGTTTTTGTTTGAAAAATTGAGTTTTAATACTGGCTATTATTTTCTCAAATAATAGTACCATTATGTATCAATATCACGAAAGGGAGAAATGGAGATCGAAGTAAGTTTGAAAATTCATCAAGAAGATATTTTGAATAGTTTCACTGAAAAGTTTAAGTTTGAGTCTCTAGAAAAAACAATTTTGGCTCTTATCCAAAACTCACTAGCAAGCGGAAAGAGAGAGGATATATTTGGAGAAGATAACATGCAGTGCTCTTCAGGGTGCTTCAATGCCGAACCTTGCGTGAAATTGCATGTAAAGCCCGAGATTTTGAATGAGTTACTGGAAATTTTTACGTCGTATGTTTCTGAGGATTATGATTCTGATGAGAAAAGAATAAGCAAAACAATTAGATGCATGATCGAATATTATGATCAGCATCAAAATGAGATGAAGAATGTATCATGATCTAAAATGCCTATTTATGTAAAAAGTGAAGCTCACTTGGTAGGTGAGATTCCAAATCTGATAATTCTCATACAAGTCATCCTAGATCCAATTAAGATGGTTAAAGCACCTGCAGATTTGCAGCTTAGTTTAAAACCCCTGGTATCAATGGTAAAATTCAACTCCGTTTTCATCTGAAAAGATGATCAAACATGGGTGTCTGCAGGTATCCGAGATTATCTTAAATCTTTTCGAGCGAGTGAATCTATAAGTGTATTTTGTATCGTAGCGATGTTATAGTCTTGAGTCCTACTTCAGATGGTTGAAAGCTGCTGATTATTATCTCAAATTCTTTTTGTGAAGTCTGGAAAGACTGTTGTTAAACCAGTCTATGGTCTAAATCTTATCCAACCATCTCCCATTTGAACGCTGTGCCTTTCTTTAGATTCTGGTTCACTTTTCGACCTACAAAAAATATCATAATATTTTTGGTGAAAGACCCAGTCCTGGACGCACGATTCGCAGGTTTCTTCTCGTAAGTTCTTCGCCTAATTTGATATTCAGCTACGTAAATTGATCTACGGAACTAAACAGATGCTTTTTCAGCTTCTGTCGGGCCGTAAAACACACTTCCAAGCGACTGCCAGGCCCTTTCGATTTCAACAACTATTAACTGTAACTCTTCGGGTTTTTATGATAAAATAGAATCAATTCCTCCATCGGCACGGCTGAGAGTGAAATGCTTCTCGATTACTGTTGCACCATGAGCAATTGGTTCTACGGAAGCGCCTACTCCCATCGTATGATCTGAAAGTCCAACTTCACAATTAAACAGTTCTCGCATGTGTGGGATCGTCAGCAGATTCCTATTCTCTGGTGTCGCTGGGTAGGTGCTAGTGCACTTAAGCAACACAAAATGCTCACATCCCGCTTGACGGATTTTCCTGACTGTTTCGTCCAACTCAGCTAAGGTTGCTATGTCCTTAGAAATGATAATAGGCTTACCAGTCTTGGCAACTCTGCGAATTAGGGGTAGATCGGCGTTCTCAAAGGAAGCAATCTTGTAAGCGGGAACATCTAGAGTCTCTAAGAAATCCACAGCTGTTTCGTCAAAGGGAGTGCTGAAGCAAAGCATATCTAATTCCTTGGCGCGCTGCATGATCGGGCCATGCCACTCCCAAGAAGTATAAGTAATTTTGTAGAGTTCGTAGAGATTACTACCTTTCCAAAGACTATTTTCATTGCTGATGAAAAACTCACCATTACTTATATTTAGAGTCATTGTATCAGGTGTATAAGTTTGAAGCTTAAGCATATTTGCACCAGCTCTGGCAGCCGCTTCAACAATCTTTAGGGGTCGCTCCAAGGATTAACTACGATTTCCCTAGAAAGCATCAATGGAGTAAAGTTGAGGAGAGTATACGCATACAAATCTCTACACCAAAATTGAACTCACTGAACAGATTTTTCATTATCAGTGAACAGCAGATCTTGTTTCAGCCTAGTTACTCAAAAACTGAAAAGTTATAAATAGTAATTAGCGTTCAACTCACTATCGATTCTACCTATTATATAGCGTAGTATCATACTCCTGATTTACTCTTTTGAAAGTATGGGTTCTACCATACTTAGGTTAGGCACTTAACTAATTCCAAAAAATATTTGTGGTGTGCTTACAGGAAAATTTATTGATTTTTGATAAAAGGTAAATGTGAGAAATTGTATATCTCCCATGGTAATACTAGCCGCTTCTATCACTACTGCTGAAGCAGTACAATTCCACAAAATAGAATTCTATAAACAAACTTTCTCAAAGCTATCGTCTGAAGATCAAAATAGTGGGGGACTTCATTTTTCATTGAGCATGTCAAAGATAATAAACTAAAGGATCATAGTAATAAAACCTGCGAACATAGGTGTGGTGTGGACTTGGGCCTTGTCAAAAACAAATTTCGCAGACAGTTGAATCTGGCTAAAACTTATCATGCTCGATATGATGGCGCTTTCAAAAGAATACATAACTTAAAATTAGTAGTATACAGGAACTGTTATCAGACAAGAGCCAAGGGAGTCGATCCAAATCCAACCAATGATCCCAATCTTGTACCAAGATTAAAATAATTAAAAAAAAGGGAAAAAGCATAATACCAACATAACGCTTTGGCCTTCTAGTGGAACAGTGAACTACTTGAA
>JACLAC010008046.1_pt1 | contig 24185 bp, 20 predicted proteins | sample 8027881 | NCBI WGS metagenome assembly JACLAC01 (sample SAMN15725517, study PRJNA655200) | protist metagenome | isolation source: fluorescence activated cell sorting (FACS) single amplified genomes of... | place: Spain: Blaines Bay Microbial Observatory, Mediterranean Sea | collected 2016-01-19 | reverse complement strand
AACCTCGATGGATTGATGACTTACGGACATGAACCTGTAACTGCTTACATGATGGATAGTGCCCCGAATTTAAAAGTCATTACTGCTGTCGGTGTTGGTTATGATCACATTGATGCAATCGAAGCTAAAAAACGACAGATTTCGGTTGGGAATACACCTGATGTTCTAAGCGATACAACGGCAGATATGACTTTTGCTCTTTTACTCAGTGCAGCTCGCAATATCGTTCGTGGCAATACCTTTGTACAAAATGAGGAGTGGAGTTATTACGATCCAAATATACTATGGGGGCAAGAAGTTCACCATGCCACTATTGGTATTGTTGGTATGGGACGGATTGGTTACTCCGTAGCTAAACGTGCATTGGGTTTTGACATGCGAGTATTATACAACAAGCGAACCCGCCGACCAGATTGGGAAATTGATCTAGGGATTGAACATGTAGAACTCGACGAATTGTTAAAAATGTCAGACTTTGTTACTCTACATCCACCGATGAGTAGTGAAACTTATCACTTGATTGGTGAAAGAGAGTTAGGATTAATGAAGTCGAACGCAATCCTAGTGAATATTGCTCGTGGCCCGATAGTAGATAGTCAAGCTCTTTATCGGGCTCTCAAAGATGGACAAATTGCCGGGGCTGCACTCGATGTCACTGAGCCTGAGCCAATCAATCCTGATCATCTTCTTTTAACGCTTGACAATTTGATTATTTGCCCTCACTTAGGTAGTGCGACTTACCAAACAAGAATGAAAATGGCAAATATGGCTGCTGATAATATTTTGGCTGGACTAAAGGGTGAACCTCTTCCTTATGAAGTTATTGAAACCCGCTAAATTATTCGATTTGCTCATTATCAACTTATGTCCTTAGCTCTTACGTTTACATTGGAATTAATTAATCAAAAATCACCTTTAAATTTCCTGCACCTAGCAAAGTAAGTATTTTGCTTACTGCAAAATGTAAGTGAAACGAAAGATTATGCACTCTGAACTCTTATTTAGAGAAAATTGGGAGGGGAAATTTCGATGTGGATTAAAAAAAAATAAATCAGATAGATGGTGTACTCAAATGTTGATCTTTCGTGTACTAATAGGTACTTGGCTGATTTTTTTGATGAGTTGTAATAGTATACAGGAATTACAAAAAGCAAATTTGAAGCGTCAACAGGATGCCCATGCTCGCATGAAGGATCAGTATGTCACCCTCGAGAAACCGAGTGATACAAACGTAAACGTCTCCGGAGATGGGCTAAAAATCGACAGTACCCATTATAGCTTATCTTTTAGTGAAGATCTGCAACAACATACTGAATATGATACTGTTTCAGAGCGACAGCAATCTGGACACGGCTATTTAGTCTTCATGGAAAGTTTGTATCAGTTTATATATCAAATTTTTGGTTTTGAGCCGGAACACAAAATTCATGTTATTCTCCATGAAATCTATAGGGGAACTAAGTTAATGGCAACAACGACTGTCCATTCTCAAAATCGCCTTCAATCAAATGGAGAAGTTGTGAAAATCATTCGTGGAATTGAAATGAATTTCCCTATGAATATGTTCGCGCAATTACCAGTAAGAGCTCATGAACTAACTCATGCTTTTACACAAATTTATCTCCTGCCTGCTTGGTTTGCTGAGGGGATTGCGGTTTGGGTGGAGGTTGAATACGCTAAAGGAAGAGATCATCGGAAAGTAGAAATCAACAAAATGAAGTTAACACTAGACGGTCTGAATGCAGCTCAAGAGTGGGGTGGCGACTTGGATGCTGGAGCTGACGCACTTACTGAATGGAGATATAATTACTGTTATACAATTGTTTCTGAATTAAAAGAACGTTTTGGGGAAGATTTTTATCCAAAATTTTTTAGTCTGATGGAGGCTGATAAGCTGTACCAACGTTTACCTGGTCAGATGACAACTAGTTTTTTGGTCTACTACTTGAGCCAAGCAGCTGGTGAAGATTTAGTACCTTATTTTGAAAGCCTTAAATTCAAAATTAAAAGGTTATCCAAAGATGAAATTCTTGATGCTGTTAAATCAGCTAACAAAACCCTAAGGAGGTGAAAAATTTTGAAGCCCAATTTGAGAACCAAAAGAAGAAATTTACCTGTCAGTCGGTGGATGATATGTCAATTTCTTTCAGTTAGTCTTGTCCTTTTTTTTTCTGGTCTTCTTTGGTTTTCTCTAACTGGTTGCCAAGTACTAAAGATTCTTTCTACGAGTCAAAAATGGAGCGAGAATTATGTTTTGACCAGCGGAACGACATCTAATGACCCAGCTATGATTGATGGAAATTTAGAAACAATCGGCGAAACGAAGTACATTGAATCGACTTCCAAGCAAACAGTACGTGGTTTCATGGTTCCTTCAGAAGGAATAGTCATGTTACCAAAACCAAAGTCAATTAAAAAAATAATTATTCACTCTCAGAACCTTCAATCATTTGATCTATTTATTCTGGAAAGCAACGGTAATTGGAAGCATACAAAAGAAGTAAAAAATATAGTACAACGTCCTTACAATTTAATTCTGAATGTGCCAATCTATACTGCCGGTTTAAAAATCCGAGTCAATAAAACTTCGGACGATGATGCCCTGCGAAGGCAAAATGTACGGAAAATTCAAGGTGTTTCGATGTTTAGTGGACACACCAAGGCTCTTGCAAAAATCAATGAAATTGAGGCCTATGGATTTGTTGAATCAGTTGTACAGTAATTTCATCAATTCAAAGACTTTGATCGTATATTTGATCCATGTTTTATTGGCTCACCATGTTGTTCTTTGGGCAGAGAAAGATAAACTATTAGACACTCATTTGAGTATTGAACAACAACTACAAAAAGCTCGTGACTATTTTTACGATAAAGAATACCAATTAGCTCTGGATGTGTATTCGGTAGTTTTTGATGAACATCAAGGATTAGATGATCGAGAGTTGGATGAGATCCAATTCAATATTGGCCGTTGTTATGCCGAATTAGGAAAAGATAACCAAGCGCTGCAAAATTTCAGTAAAGTAATTGGTCGCGACCCAACAAGTTCATACGCTACTCAATCTGTCTATCAAATTGGAAATTTATTCGTTTCACGATATCAATATGACCTAGCCGGCGGTGCCTGCCAAAAAATTGCAGAGCGTCATCCACAGACACGCAGTGGGGCTATCGCAAGTTATTTGGCAGGCCAGTATTGGCATTATGCTAATCAAGATAAAAAAGCAGTTCAAGCATACCAAAAATTCTTAGTCGATTATCCAGAGTCGCCTTATCGTAGTAGTGGTTTGCAAAGTTTGATTCAGATTTGGATTCAGATAAAGGAATTTGAATCCGCGGAAAAATTACTGAAAAATCTATTAGCTAGCCCAAAACTGTCTGTTCCAAACCACACTGAATTATCTGAGTTGATCGCTGACCTTTATAAAGCTCAAGGTCGGTCAGATTTAGCACTAAAATTCTATGAATCTGCATTAGATAAATCACCAACCGATACAAATTTATTGAAAAAAATGGGTGAAATGTATGCCGAAATAGGAGATCAGCAAAAAGCCCTAGGTCTATGGTCTCGGATTGTATCTTCAAACCCTGACCAATATTACCGTTATCAACAAATGGCTGACATTTATGTTTCTAACCAGCTTTATGATCAAGCAATTTCAGCTTACCAATCTGCATTGAAATTGAACCCAACGAGTTCTTATCTTTACGCTGAATTAGCCGGTATATACAAAATCAAGGGGCAAATAGATCAAATGGTTGATGTCCTTTTACAAGCTTTATCGATGGTGGATTATAGCTTTAATAATCGCGATATCATACTACAAGAGTTAAACAACATTTATGAAGGAAATCGTCAACACCAGCTACTATGTGAAGTAATTGCAAAATTGGAATTAAATGCCGTAAGATCAGCGAAACAAATACTTACTATGGCTGAACTTCACTTTTACGCTAAAAATTTTGATCAATCTTTAATTTTTTTTCAGATGTTCAGTCAGCAGTATCCTGCTGATAAGGGAGAGCTTTTGAAAAAATACGCACAAATTTTAGATAGGAACGAAAGTATTTCCGCCGATCAATTTTATCAGGCGTTGATTGATTTTTATCCTGACAGCTTAATAAAGCGCCAAAGTCAACTCAGATTAGCTAATCGGTATCAGGAGTCCAATGAATGGCAGCTTTCTTTGGCAGTATTGCAGCGTATCGAGAACAAAGATACCCCAGTTCAGCTAAAAATCGCTGAGCTACTACTTCATGATGCTTACCGATTTTTAGAAGCCGAGAGACTATACAAAAAATTGAGTCGAAAGCCTTTACCTACCCGTTATCAGACTCAGGTTAATCTTGGATTAGCCGAAACACTTCTATTGTCTGACCGACCGGTTGCAGCTCGAAACATTTTGCAACCAATTTCAGATAACAAAAATTCGATATATCAAGCCAGAGCAATTAAGTTAATTGCAGATAGCTACCTATTTGAATACAATTTTGAACAAGCTCGGGAGAATTATCAGCGTGTGGCTCAACTCTTAACCGACTATACGAATCTAGCCTTAGCTTGGTTGATCCGAATCAACACCTATTCATCTTCAAACCAAAAGTCTTTAATCATATATATTGAAGGTGAATATTTAAAACGGCAAGGCCAGATAGAAAAAGCCGTAGGCCATCTTCAATTGGCGATTCAAAAACATCCACAATCTCTAATTTTTGATGACTTACTGTGGATGTTAGGTGACTTATATCTCTATCAGAGGAAGTATAAAAGTGCCATTCAAACCTATCGCCAAATTATAGAATCAGAGAGTGGGTTATCAATCGAAGCGCAGGCGCGAGTCGCTGATATATACCAGTTTGATCTTAACAATAATCGTAACGCTTTTGAGCTATATACTCAATTAGCAGATAAATATAGCGATAGTGTAGTTTCCGCCTACGCACAGCAGCAAGCCGACATGCTTCGATTGCAGCTTAAACCCAACAAACTTGAAAAACCTGGCGGGTTTAAGTAATAAAAATTAAAAAGGAATAACTCGGATGGAACAGCCAATAGTTGGTCATATCCACAAGCTGCAAACATTAATTCCCATTATAGATCGTTGTCAAACAGACTATCATAATCTAAAAGTTGGCCACGATCACTTTTCAGCATCTCTATCGGGGAATGGAGAACAAATCACAAGTCAAGATAATGGTGTAAAACATTTATTCATCTTGTCCGGGCAAGGAGAAATCTTCCTAGATATTAGCTATCGCACTCAGGAAGGTGATGGCCAACCCTTACCTTCATTTTATGAACCAGATATTTGCGACAGTGAAAATCAACCCATCCTAAACACATTGTCCGAAAATTTGGACACTATGCACGAAAAAATTCGACCCGCTATTGATTCATTATTAACTCGATTAAGTGGAAATGTTTTAGTTGGAGATATTTCTTATCCAGTTCGTCAAATGATGGAAATTGGGTTGCCGTTGCGCGAATGGTCAACTCGACCCAAAGTTCGTAGAGCTCTTGAAATTTTGCAGGTTAATTATTCTCAACTCGGATGGTCGACCAAAAAAATCGCCGGATTTGAGCCATTTGGCGTTGGAGACCAATTAACCGTTACCGATGATGAACCAATCATTGTTAGAGGTGAGTTTGATTATTTTTGGATCGAAAATACGCAGATATTTATGACTCATACTACTGCTACTCGGAGGTTGTCTTATTTGAGAAATAGTAGTGCATCTTCAGCAAGCAATCAGTTTCGTCGTCTACCTCTAACATGGTATCCCCATACAGAAAACGAAGACGAACCAGATGGTGTAAATAGTATAAATAATCATGTAGTTTATTTAACGCCCCAAAGTAACTTTGCCCATTACCATCCTTCAAGTCCAGTTGGAGGCGGTTCAGCGGAAGCCCAGATTTATTTGATTATGGACGCCACTCAAACTCCAGCCACTGAGGGTTGGGTAAAGCCGAAAAGCAGATCTGGAAACTTAAGAATTTACCCCAAATTAGATGATCCTAGCTACTACCAAGATATGTCACTTGACCCCGGTAGTGTAATATACATTCCACCAGACTTGGGACACTATGGTCTTGACCTGCTTGCCAATATCATATCTTTTCCAGGTTTTAAACCACATAATATGATTCCTATTCATTCTTCCTAAGTTACTCTTTACGTTCTGACTCCTATGTTGGTTGATGTACCTGATTTCACTATTATTGCCAATCCTATCTCGGGGCGCCGAAGATCAGTCCAAATAGCAATGATGGCCTATCAGAAATTGCTAAAATATCAACCAAAAGGTAAGTTGTCTTTCACTGAATCAATAGGTGATGCTTATCGACTAGCCGAAACTGCCCTAGAGGAAGGTTATCGTTTCATCGTAGCTTGTGGTGGTGATGGTACAATACACGAAGTACTCAATGCTATTTGTCAGTCCGAAAAAGATTCGATTCTAGGTATTCTACCTAGTGGAAAAGGTAATGACTTAGCTAGGGAACTTAACATACCCAGTCAACCAACACGCGCCATCGATATTTTGTTATCAGGACAAACCAAATATATTGATGTCGGCGAAGTTTGTAGCTTAACGACTGAAAATAGTCAATCAACCAAAAAATATTTCAGTACTATTGCCACTTGTGGTTTCGACGCAGAAGTTGGGCGACGAGTTACGGAAGATAAGGTTTTTTCTCATTTTTGGGGCAGTCTTGCATATGTGGTGACAGCAGTTACTACACTACCTATTTTTCAACCACCAACGGCTATGATTAAGGGAGATTTTGGCATTTACCAAGGACCAATCTTAATCTGCTCTACAGGTATTACAACTAGTTATGGTGGAGGAATGCGCATCTTACCCAACGCTGTACTAGACGATGGACAGTTTGACGTTTGCATTATCAAACCAGTGTCAAATTGGACCGTTTTATTTATGTTGGCAAAACTTTTTTGGGGAGGACACAAGAACCATCAGGCTGTCAAGATTTTTCGAACTACTAACTTATCAATTTCGACTGATCCACCAATGAAAATATATGCTGACGGTGAATACGTGGGCAATACACCGAAACAAATTCAGATATTACCTAAACGATTGAAAGTCATCGTTCCATAGTTGTTAATATGAGAAATTCAGAAAATTACTCAGTAATTTTTTCCCTTCTTTTGTTAAAACTGATTCTGGGTGAAATTGCACTCCGAAAACAGGTAGGTCCGTATGTTGAACACCCATGATTTCGTCGTCTTGAGTCCAAGCTGTAATAGTCAAACAATCAGGCTTCGACAAAGGATTAAGTATTAATGAGTGGTATCGAGTAGCCTCAAATGGATTCGGCAAATTATTGAAAATCCCTTGGTTCTTATGCTGAATCATCGATGTTTTACCATGCATTAGCTTATCGGCACGAACGATTTGTCCACCGAACACTTGGCTTATACACTGATGCCCCAGACAAACTCCTAAAAGTGGTAATTGATCACAAAAATGTTCGACGACTTGACAAGAAATACCAGCCTCATTTGGACTACAAGGACCAGGAGAAATGACGATTTTTTCTGGCTGAAGTGCTTCGATCTCACGGATCGTAATCTTATCATTTCGGAAAATCTGCAGATCAGCTCCCAGTTCACCAAAATACTGTACCAAGTTATAGGTAAAGGAATCGTAATTATCAATCATTAATATCATTAGTCTTTCCTGTCCATCTTTCCATCGAGCTCAGATGGAAAAGTGAACGTTTGTTTTCCCAGTTCCTGATGTGCAATCTCGATTGCTCGTATAACGGCTTTCGCTTTATTGACAGTTTCTTCAAATTCCGCATCTGATATTGAATCGGCGACTATACCCCCCCCAGCTTGTACGTGTGCTATTCCATCCTTTACTACGATTGTACGTATGGTTATAGCGGTATCCGCATTACCACTAAAACTAAAATAGCCAACTGCTCCACCATAAGTGCCGCGGCGAGTGGGTTCAACTTCATCAATAATTTCCATGGCTCGGATTTTGGGGGCACCGGATAAGGTACCGGCGGGAAAACAAGCCCTGATCACATCAAATGCCGTCTTGCCAGAACGCAATTTTCCAGTTACACGGGACGCGATATGCATTACATGTGAATAGCGTTCTATTATCATCATTTCATTGACGTGGACACTCTTGTATTCACAGACTCGACCTAAGTCATTCCGTCCTAAGTCCACTAACATCACATGCTCAGCGCGTTCTTTGGGATCAGAAATTAATTGATGGGCTAGAGCATCATCTTCAATTGGTGTTTTTCCTCTTGGTTTAGTGCCAGCAATTGGACACGTCTCTACCAATCCATCCTCAACTCTTACCATCATTTCTGGGGAAGCCCCTGCAATTTGCAACCCATTCCCTAGTTGCAAGTAATACATATAGGGGGATGGATTAACTGCTCGTAAGGCTCGATACACTGAAAAAGTATCAGCATTTATAGGCCTACTAAACCGCTGTGAAGGAACTACTTGAATAATATCACCAGCCGCAATATACTCTTTGGCTTTTTCGACTACATATTCGTAGTCTGGTCTGACAAAATTGGATACTAAATTGTCATAACTGTTTGATACTTGTTGTTCATCTACTTGCAGGGGCTTGTTCAGTTTCTCAATAATAGAATCAATTTGGGCTACAGCTTTGTCGTAGGCTAAGCGAACATCACCCTCGATATGTGCATTAGCAACAACCATGATTTGGTGTTTCGCATGATCAAAAATTAGCAAAGTTTCTGTGATCATAAAACTGCAATCAGGAAGATTTAGATCATCTACCGTACTATCAGGTAGATCTTCGAAAAAACGAACTATATCATAGCTAAGAAACCCAACGGCTCCACCATGAAACCGAGGTAATCCTTCAACTAAGACTGGTTTGTAATCTTCCATCAAGCGTTCGAGGTCTCCAAAAGGATCTTGACTATCGAAATTATCAACGCTGTTATCTTGAAAGTTTCTTATAGTAACTGAGTTATCTTTGCTTTCAAATAATAGAGATGGATTGCTCCCAAGAAAAGAATAACGAGCTACATTCTCTCCACCTTCCACACTTTCTAGCAAAAAAGCATAACCATCGGATCGGATTTTATAAAAAGCCGAAACGGGAGTTTCCAAATCCGCTAAAATAGTTTTATAGACGGGTATCAAATTTCCATTCTGGCTAAGTTGTCGAAACTGATCTAAATCTGGGAAATGTCTGCTGAAATCGATCATAAGGCCTCTTTATCCGTCGACAGAATTTAAGTATAAACTTGATTAGGCTCAAAGACTTTCTGACTTACGATCTTAGTTTGTTCTCCCGTAATGGAAATTTCTCTAAAAAAACAGGACTGATATCCCATATGACAGGCCCCCCCTTTCTGCTCAACTTTCACCAATAAGGCGTCGCCGTCGCAATCCACCGAAACTGACTTGACCGTTTGCGTATGTCCAGAGGTTTGCCCCTTAATCCAGAATTCTTGTCGGGACCGACTCCAGAAACAAGCGAGGTTACCAATTATTGTTTTTTTTACGGCTTCTCGATTCATGTAGGCAACCATTAGAATTTGGTTAGTATCAATATCCTGAACGACTGCTGTAATTAAGCCTTTCTCATCGAATTTTAGTTGATCTAGAATCTCCATATTTTCCTCATGAAACTGAATGCAAACAAAAAGCCGCAGGCTACCCCCACAACAAAGGTGAGATTGTACCTACGGCTTACTATTTCCTGTGTATTGGTCAGGGATAGACTTAATACCTTACTCACACGCTAGCATAAGTTCAAACATCTAACACCAATAATGGAATAGGCAAACAGCCGATTTCATGAATAGATCCGTCTGAAAGGTGTTCGCTTGCCAATACTTGACTTAGTTAACAACTACTTACGAGCGAATTTTAGATTATCATACGAAATTCTATCTGTCAATAGTGTGACATGTTTCCAAATCGCGGTCTGGACTTTAGAAAGTGGGTATTATACAATCTCATTCTATTGCTTTACTATCCCATAGAATATATTAAAGTTGACTATCCTTGAAAACAAGGAGCAAGAGATTTATGAATCAGCCTAATTTTATTATTTTCCTTACTGATGATCAGGGTTATGGAGACCTATCCTGTATGGGGGCTACAGACTTTCGCACACCTAATTTGGACCGGATGGCAACTAGTGGCGTTAGGTTTACTGACTGGTATTCTAATTCACCTGTTTGTTCTCCTTCACGTGCTGCTTTGTTGACCGGTCGATATCCTGGTAATGCGGGCGTACGATCGATTTTGGCTGGCCATCGAACAGCCACTGGTTTACCGACAGAAGTCCCTACTATTGCTTACGCATTGAAAAAGCTAGGGTATTACACTGCGATGTCAGGTAAATGGCACCTCGGTTTGGCTGATGGATCTCGGCCAGAAAACCATAGCTTTGATGATTGGTTTGGTTTTATGGCAGGTTGTATCGATTTTTATTCACATATCTTTTACTGGCAGATGAATCGAGACGGAAAATCACAATTTCATGATTTATGGGAAAATGGAAATGAAATTTATCGAGACGGTGAATATTTCACTGAATTGATAACGGAATATGTAGTCAAGTATATTCGCGAGTCTATTAGACAGAACAAGCCTTTTTTTCTATATATACCTTACAACGCACCACATTACCCAATGCATGCACCTGCTAAATATGTGAAACGGTTTCCAAAATTAAGTTGGGATCGGCAAATTATGGCTGCCATGCTGTCAGCTGTAGACGACAGCGTAGGCCAAATTCTTAACGAAGTGGAACGACAAGGCTTGTTAGACAATACTTTTACGTATTTCCAGAGCGATAATGGTCCATCCCGTGAGACTCGAAATTGGTTAGATGGAACTCAAGATCCTTATTATGGTGGCTCAGCTGGTGGATTAAAAGGTCATAAATTTAGCTTATACGATGGAGGAATACGTTCGCCTGGAATTATGAGTTGGCCCGATAGAATTCCACCGCTTCAGGTCATTAGTGAACCGGGAGTAGCCATGGATGTATTTCCAACTTTTGTTTCGGCTGCTGGTGGTAATATATCTGATTATCAACTAGACGGAAAAAATATTTTGCCAATGTTGACTGATGGGGAGACTTCTCCACATGAAGCCATTTTTTGGGAGATGGGAGCACAAACAGCAGTTCGGCGAGGGAAATGGAAGTTAGTATTGAAAGGTCAGTTAGTCGAAGGAACCTCACCAGAAAATGAAGTTCACTTAGCTAACTTGGAGACTGATATGGAAGAACGAAATAATCTGAAAGACGAATATCCAAATCTAACTGCTGACTTGGCCCAACTCGCTCAAACTTGGAGGCAAGAAATTGAGGATCGTTGGCAGAATGAGTGGCTGCCAAAATCTAATGGCACTACGGGGCACGTCACCCAAAAATGAGAGAATGTGATATGAGTAATACAAATCAGATTTGGTACCGAAAACCAGCTAAAGAATGGGTTGAAGCTGTGCCGCTTGGTAATGGTCGGCTAGGAGCCATGGTGTTTGGTCAAGTAGACTGTGAAAAAATCCAAATTAACGAAGATAGTTTGTGGAGTGGCCAACCCATTGAACGCGAAAACCCCGCGGCACTCGAGAATCTACCAATAGCTAGAAATCTGCTGTTCTCCGGTAATTATATAGATGCAGAACATTTAGTTAAAGAAAAAATCATGGGCCTGAGAATTGAAAAAGGTATCCATACTTATCAGACCTTGGGAAATTTGACTCTCGACTTTCGAAATGATAACGCCCACCAGAATTCTCGTGTTCCTTCGATTTATCGGCGCAGTCTAGATCTAGATACTGCTATTGCTACTACTGAATACCAAATAGATCAAATCAATTACAAACGAGAAGTATTCTCTAGTTTCGTTGATCAAGCTATTATAATTCATTTGACCTTGAGTCAAGGGGATTTATCAACGTATGTAGCTTTATCTCGGCCAGATAATCCTGATATCTCAATTGAAGGTGAAACCATTACTATCTCAGGACAAGCGATTGGTGAAGGTGGAGAGGAACATGCTATCGGTGTTAAATATGCTGCGCGGTTAGCAGTTGATATTGATAATGGCCAAATAATAGCTGGCGGTAACAAAGTAGTGGTATCAGGAGCCTCTGAAGTCACCATTACTGTAACTGCAGCAACTAGTTATTGGGGAAAAGATCCGATATTGGTTGCGGCTCAGCAAATGGAATTAGCCCGCACAAAAACCTTTGAAGAACTAAAGAATCGTCATGTAAAAGAACATCAACGTTTGTTCAGAAGGGTAAATTTAAGTATAAAGACAAATCCTAGTGAAACTGATTATCTTCCGACAGACGAGCGCTTGCAAGCTTTCCAAACTGGGTCCGAAGATCCAACCTTGTTGGCCCAGTATTTTCAATTTGGTCGTTATTTACTAATATCCAGTTCTCGGACTGGGAGCTTACCTACCAATCTTCAAGGAATATGGGAACCTGGATTATCCCCTCCGTGGAATTCTGACTATCATATTAATATTAATATACAGATGAATTATTGGCCAGCGGAGGTCTGTAACTTATCTGAATGTCATCAACCATTTTTTGATTTTATCGAACGGTTACGAGAACGAGGAGAAATTACAGCAGAAAAAATGTACGGTTGTCGGGGTTTTGTTGCACATCATACTACTGATGCTCTTTTATTTACTAGCGCAATTGGTGATCCAATATATGGCATGTGGGCGATGGGAGCAGGTTGGTGCTGTCGCCATTTATGGGAACACTACTTGTATGGGGGGAACGAAGAATTCTTGGCTTATACTGCTTATCCAATCATGAAACAAGCGGTATTATTCTTTGTCGATTACCTTTCGGAACATCCTCAAACTGGACACTTGGTATCTGGACCATCTAGTTCACCGGAAAATAGATTTCTGACTGGAAACGGCCAAGTTGCGCATCTCACAATGGGTTCGACTATGGATCATCAGATCATTCGTGATTCATTTGATAGCTGTATTCAGGCTAGCCAAATTCTCGGGATTGATGACGAGTTTCGTGAAAGGTTGAAAAGTGTGAAGGATCGATTGCCACCCAATACCATTGGAAGCGATGGACGACTGATGGAATGGACAGAAGAGTTCGAAGAACCGGAGCCTGGCCATCGTCATATCTCTCATTTATTTGCTTTACACCCCGGGGAGCAAATTTCGCCTATTCGAACTCCTCATTTAGCCGATGCTTGCAGAAAGACACTCGCACATAGATTACTTCACGGTGGTGGGCACACTGGTTGGAGTAGAGCATGGATTATTAATTTCTATGCGCGATTGCTTGATGGTAACTCGGCGTACCAGCATCTTCTGGCATTATTACGTCAATCAACACTTCCCAATTTATTTGACGATCACCCACCTTTCCAAATTGATGGAAATTTCGGTGGTTGTGCAGGTATAGCTGAAATGCTTCTGCAAAGTCAGAATAGTGAAATACATCTTTTGCCGGCATTACCAGACGTTTGGAAAGCAGGTACAGTTTCGGGACTGAGAGCTAGAGGTGGGTTTGAAGTTGATATCAGCTGGAAAAATGGAAAAATCTTGTATGCGGTGATAAAATCTGACTTAGGTCGTTCATGTCAAGTCCGATCCAGTACTCAATTGAAAGTTACCGTTTCAGATGAACCTGTTTCAGTCGAGATAATTGATGAAATGACTATTCGGTTTTCAACTCAGAGTAACGTTACCTACAAGTTGCAAATTTAATTATGGATTTCCGAAAACATTATTATGCCATGTACTGACTTATTTTTAAGATACAGTGGTTTCGTTTGCCAGGTTCAGGACGAATTCTGTTGAGTGGTTTTTCCAGGCGTTGACTCAATTGTTTCTGATCTTGGTTCTGAATTGATTATCGCTTCAGTTGGACAGGATCGAAATGTATTTAAGTTTCGTGGTCAAAAAAAGCGGTATAGGATTCTAGACACAGTAAGTATTTATATTTAAACACAAAAACTAACAATAGTATTTCAGTTTGTTTAGAATGGCTTTATATAAAGTTATAGTATGGCAACAGAACATTTTTGGTTAACATAGTTTCAGTTGGATGAAATCGTATCAGCCTCTCATTTTGATGAGTTTTTCTCAGTAATCAAAATCGTGGGAAAAAGTAGTCGGTTGACCTTAGATTGAGTCAAATATAGCTCGTTTTACGTTCACATACCGCTATAAAAAGCGTTCAATTTCGTAAAATTAGTAGCTTAGCGTAATTTTCAAGAAATGCATGTTTTTTTGCAAAATCTTTCTAGGTATGCTAGAAAGATACATCAGAATTTATGAGTCGATCTTCTTCATTTTTAGGTTACTATCGTCGCCTGTTCGTTTTTGCATGTACGTGTGTGTTACTAGTCGCAATTTTGTGTGGTGTTACCTACCATCAGCTAGGTGGTCATAACGGAACTAGATATTGGATGGCAGGGAGAGCACTGGATGCTTTAGAAGTAAAAGTTCTACGAAACCGGCCCGACGACATATCAGTTGAGCAAGTGATTGCAAACTTTCAAATTATCCGTAATGCGAATCGCGAACAAACGACTGACCTTGACAAGCTATACTCTGCACTTCGAAGCTACCAAACCAAATTTTGGCGTAATAAGCCATCAAATGATCAAGTTCGGCAGTTTCTATCAGATTTAGCTAATGCTATCCGTGAATAGATAAACCTGCGAGTCTCATATTTTGACTGCTAACCTGTAGACTTTTTTTCATTTTTCTTTTGTTTTGCTTTCACTAATGCTATAACGAAGGAAAAGATGAGGAGCGCGAGTATGATCGGTAATGTACGTTCTAATTGTTTCCCTTTTTCATATTCGTTGATTTGCCTCAAGTAGTCTTGGGCGTCTGAATGACTTGGGTTTAACTCTAGTGTCCGATCGAAAGCTTCGTTAGCTGATGTTATTTGTCCTTGCGAGTACAAACTAACACCTAGATTGTAGTAGGCAGAGGCGTTTTTAGAGTCATGTTCAATAACTTCAGAAAAGGTTTTCGTTGCATTTGAATAGTCTTTTTGATTGAGATACTCCCACCCTTTAAGCAAAAGAGTTTCGACCAAATTATGTTGAGCCTCCCAGCAATTAATATCATAATCTAATGACTGCCGATAATAGTCTATTGCTTTCTCCCATTTTTGTTTCCCAGCAACCTCTACCCCCAAATTGTTGAGTGTAGCAGCTATACTAATCAATACATCAATATGGTTTGGTTCAGTCTGAAGTATGTTTTCATAAACTTGAAACGCTCGGTCGTATAATTTCATCATTCCGTATGTAGAACCGAGGTCATACAAGAGAATGGACGAATTGGGGAAATCTGTTAAGCCTTGGTTCAAAGTCTGAAGTGCAGCATCTTTTTTACCTTTTTTTCGCTGATCCAACGCTTTGTGATGATAAGTTGCGACCATATTTTTCCTCAATAGTTCTGATTCAGGATTGGCACGTAAGGCTTGACCCAGGTAGGTAAGTGCTAAATCATAATTTCCTTGTAAAAGATAGATGGTACCAATCGCTCCAAGTTTTTTGGCCGTTGGTTGACCATCTACTGACCGAAAATAATCCTTCAGTGCTAATTCGTAATCAGCATCTTGTTGGCGAATCCGTGCCATTTGCCAAGCCACCTTTTTCGCTAGTGGGTTAATTGTAATAGCTTTTTGAAAAACAGACATCGCCAATTCATAATCTCCTAAGTCCATATGTATTAAACCGATGGCGTACAGATATTCAGCGGTGTTAGCTCGTTTGGTTAGGGCTGTTTTTAAGGCTTTTAGTGAAGGGAGATGGAGTGAAGAACCAACTGGCTCCTTTAGTAGTTGATTGATGGTTGCGATATCTCGTGCAGATAGCTTGTTGACTACTGGTTGAAAATACATGATATCACTAGATTTGCTACTATGCCCCCATATGCCTATCGCGTGTCCAATTTCGTGAAGCAGAATGGTGCCGAGGTCTTCAGGTCGCAAAAAGTCAATTTGTTTAGCCTGTCGGACAAAAATTTCGATTTCCACTTGGATTTCTGTTTGGTGTCCATTTGGGTCTGGCCGAATCAAAACTGATTCTCCACCATGTGGGTGTAAACCTCCAATTTGGCGATGGTGGTTCCATAGGATATGGATATTGGCAGATTTTTTATCTAAGACAAAGGAAAATTCCAGACCTGTAGCCATTTCCCATTGCTGAAAGCACTCCACGAGGACTTGCCTATAGACATCAGCCAGATTCCGATTTACTGAAATTGGTGCAACAAAGACTGAAATTATGGATTTGTTGAAGTGGGTTAGCCGACCATTAGTAAACATACCACACCGCCCTAAATAATCATCATCAGCTTTTTTTGAAATAGGCAATCTCTGTGCGAATGAATTAAGTAGACAAAAGTAACAAACGAAAAGTCCGATTAGAATAGACTGCTGTAATCGACGGGGAGGTATATTCATTTTCGAATTATACCACTTTTATATTTCAGCAAGTTCACAGGAGCTAGGTGGTAGTATTATTAAATTAAACACGAAGACACTATAATGACTAATTTAGTCTTACAAAACTTTATTCGCAATGGTTATGTGATCTTAAAACCTGATTATCCTGATGAATTACATCAAACAATTCACAGGAAAACCCAGTTGGCTTTCAAAAATGGGAACCTAGGCAACAAAATCCTTGAACATGTGGCTGAATTACATGAAATATTTGATCATGTAGAAATTCGACAGACACTGAATCAAATAGTGGGAGATAACTACATTATGCACCAACACCGGCACTGTCATATCAATCGGCCGAACAATAATGGACAAGAATTACATCAAGATGGAACGCCTCGCCAATTCTCTGGTTGGAATCATCCTTGGCGACGTCATCATCATCTACGTTTGGCAATAGCTTTTTACTATCCTCATGATGTATCAGATACGATGGGAGGGACCAGTGTTATTCCATCCAGCCAGTACTATCACAGTCATTCAAAAGATGATCGAGTAGAGTTTAAGGTTGTAGGCAATCCTGAAATGATAGCAATCGTTTATTATGACATTTGGTATCGATCCACTATCAATTTAACTAATTCATCTCATTATATGATGAAATTTCTGTTCCAAAGGTGTACTGAACCTTCATTAAAAAAATAAAGGATAGTCAGAAGCTGCCATTGTTTGACCGATCTGTTGATGAGTATCATTGGCATTGGTTTCATCGTTGCCCCAAAAACTTCTGTAATCACATAAACTCCTCACTTAGTAACTCCATTAAAAGCCTGATTGAGCAATTGAGTGAGGATTCTACAAGTATAATCCGAACAAAATCGATTTATCTATTGGCTCAAATCGGTGGTGAGGCTGTAGGTAAATTGATGGACGCATTACAAAATGATCGCTCAGAGATAGCCCGCTTGAATATTGCGACCGCTGTAAGCTCTATCGGTAAATCTAGTGTCTCTGGGCTCGAAGATATAGTGAAATTTTCTGGCGACTGGTGGCTCAGGGCAAGCGCAATAGACGCTTTGGGAGATATTGGAGAGTTAGAAAGTGATAGCATCCTTTTGTTGGTCGAATGTTTATCAGATGAATCTGCGTAGGTAAGTCGAAACGCTATATATGCACTCGGCACCGTTACGCCCGAAGATTCTAAATCCGTACCTGCATTGATCCTATCGACAAAACAGAACGGTCAAGACTATTCGGAGATAATCACTGCTTACCAAAATGCCCTGAAGGATAAAGATAATCGAGTAGTTGAGTACGCACAACACTACTTTAAGTTGATCTAACAACATTTTTAGATCGTGTCAAACATGTTATCAATTCATTCTTAACTTTGACCAAGTAGTAGTTAAGCAATTTTTACGCTCTAGTGCTAGGTTAGGTATTCCGACAGTATCGAAAATTTCTAAATGATCCCAGTATGCATCGGTAGTTCCTCCCCGGTCTTCCCTACCGAAAACCCCCAAACCTATGCATCCGACGGTTTCCCATTTTTCTACTAGTGTTATCTCAACCGAATCGTCAATTTTTATCATTGCTGTTCCATCATCATCAATCACAAACTCGAACGTGACCCACCGCTCTCGATCTGAAATAGATTGACTTTTACGCGCATTAAGGCCATCAAATATAACGTAAAACCCTTCGTAATCTTTGTGCCCTGATTGTCCAATTTGACATTTCTTTTTAGAACTGTCGAAGGTTTTGTTATCCCCAATGAACAGGTATTGTTGATCGACCTTAACTCGGTTTCCCCAACCACGCTCGTAAAACCAAATCCTCAAATGGAAAGGCTTTGAATAATTTACTGTTTGCCACATTTGCTGCCAAACACCTAGTTGCGTTGGCGCTAAACGCAAGCTATTATACCCATTAGGACTTCTGTTGTATTTTGAGCTAAGTTTCCAATTGACACCTTGAATTTCCCAATTACCTTCTAGTTGTCCAATATTTTCAAAATCCTCTTTGAACACCAACCCAGCTGATATTGGCAAGATCATCTCACAAAGCAGAATAAGCAATAACAGCTTAGTAAGATAATAATCTCGAAAACTAAAATAAAAATAACTGAAAAACAACATGGGAAAAAAATGTTTTGAGTTGACTTAGCAAATGACCTAACTATAGTATGTGTGGCTGGATAGTGTAGCATAAATTATGCTTGTGATAAGTAAAAAAGTTATCCCTTAGATCAAGTGATTTGCAAAAAATCAAGGAAGTAAACTTCGAAAACTATGAAAGACTATATGACACGTGCCGCCCACTGTAATTATCAGGCAACTGAGGAAGAAATTTACCAAACTCTTCGTAAAATCACTGATCCACTAACCCGATCTTGGTCGAAGATTGAAAAGGCCACAAAAGTGGTTATTAAATTCAATATGATGAAATTACCAGATCGGATTGAGTACTTCCGTGGTCGTCGGAGAGAATTAGTTGACGACGCAGTTTGCCGAGCAACCTTGCGCCTTATCAAAGAGCATACTACGGCTCAACTAATTGCAACTGATACCAACCCTTACAACAATGGGAACCTTATGCCAGAGCAATTTAATTATCTGCACTTGTTAAAGGAATTTGATGTTCAATTCGTTGATTCTAGTCAGCCCCCTTTTGCTGACTATGTTGTTCCACGAGGTGGTTTAATGTTTAACCGTTATACCTTAAATGCTTGTTTTGAAGAAACTGATGCTACAGTATCAGTTGCCAAAATGAAAAATCATGCTTTCATGGGTATTACTCTCTGTACAAAGAATCTATTTGGTTTACCTCCGATTATTCCACCCATGGGTAGAACTCGAAGCTACTATCACCACTTAATCCGGTTATCTTACGTACTACCTGATTTGGCTATGATCACCCAACCTTGCTTGAATATAATTGACGGATTGACTGGGCAATGGGGACGAGAGTGGGGTGGAGAAGGTCGAGTTTGCAATACACTGATCGCAGGAGACCATCCTATTACTACCGATACTTGTGGAATGCATTTAATGGGACATGACCCAAAATCTGATTGGCCCACAGCCCCATTTAAGCGTGATCGAAATCATCTTCTTGTCGCTTCGCAACACGGTTATGGATCCGTGGATTTGGACGATATAGATTTTGAATCCGATGTTACGGCGCCACTTGCAAAATTTGATTCTGTAGAAACAGATTCTATGGAGACAGTTGCTAACTGGCGACGAACAACTTGTGAGCAAGGACTAATTTACGAGGAAAAGCAAAAAGAACTAATCGACAAATACCGTAATAATTTCATATACTTACAAGATGGTGAAGTCGTTTGGTCTGGTACGGATCCGTCTAATTTAGGTAGCCGAAGACAGTTAAGCGGTGAACGAAAGGATAGTGCCTTATGGTTAAAACTAGTCGATCCAAAAGAGTCTGAGGGCGAGAAATTTCAGGTTTACAGAGATTGTTTGACCGAATTTGTTGCATGAAAAAATCAAAAAGTTATAAAGGAGAAACTGAATGAAATTGGGTGTTTCAACCTACTCCTATTGGCATTTCACACCAGAGAAAGTACCAATCGAGACAGTAATTCATAAGGCCGCTCGACTAGACCTCGACGGAGTTGAAATTTTACATAGACAAATGGAGGGTGAAGATAACCGTTATTTACAAAATTTAAAGAGGGAAGCCTTTTTGTGTGGATTAGATTTGTATGCTTTGTCAATTCATCAAGGCTTTGTCTCTCCTGACGCTGAACACCGGCAAACTAATATCGACCATACCAAACATTGTATTGAAATTGCTTATAAATTGGGCATTCCTGCCATCCGGCTTAATTCAGGCAGATGGGGAACAATTCCTGATTTTGATATGTTAATGAAGAATGGCGGAGAGGAACCACCTGTTTCAGGTTATACTGAAAACGACGCGTTTGATTGGACAATTTCAGCGATTGAAGAGTGTTTGCCAACAGCCGAAAAAAACGGTGTGATTTTAGGTTTAGAGAATCATTGGGGATTAACTAACACACCCGAGGGCGTTAACCGGATAGTTTCAGCTGTCGACTCAGATTGGCTTAAGGTCACGATGGATTGTGGTAATTTCTTAGAAAACCCATATCAAAAGCTGGAAAAAATTGCTCCCGAAACCGTTTTAGTACATGCTAAAACATACTATGGCGGTGGCGAATGGTATACACTTGAACTAGATTATAAAAAAGTGGCCGAAATTTTAAATACCAACAACTTTAGCGGCTATATATCAATTGAGTTTGAGGGGCGCGATCCAGCCGATTTAGGAGTCCCAAAAAGTGCAGATCTCGTTCGAAAAGCGTTCAGGATATGAAAAATTTCTTTGTGGCTATTTTCGTGTGTAGAGTATTGAGTTTCCACTTTTGCTAACAGGTAAAATTTCCCCTATCTGACGCATGCAGTAGCAAATGCGCTGGGCTAAGCGGCGGGTGATTTGGAGCTCCTCAGACAAGTCAGCTGTCGAGAACAAATTAGCCAATGTTTTCGGAAATGTTAATTTAGCTAGTTGGGATGGGTTGTTAATCATCATAGTTTCTTGTACTGATAGAAGATTTCGCTTCGAAACTTCCCACCCTTTGCGATATGATCGGTTCGCTATACGGAACTCTTCTATTTCAACCAAAATTATCTCTATGGAAAAATTATCGAATACTAGCACTTGAGGAATAGAAACTAACTCATCGAACAACTGTAACCACCGACCTCTTTTAGGAGATTTTCGACGGTTATTATTTTTACACAACCATTTTGTCTGAGCGATTGGGTGTACTAACTTGAGGGGATAAAGCTTTGTCAAACGAACTATTTTTCTGCTGATTTGGGAAAAATTAGCCGTTTGGATTTCGATTAACTGATCACCACGAACTAGATCGATGATGTACCCATCAACTTTGACCTCCTGTTTGTCTCCGACTTTTTTATACCACTCTTTTATGCTGGCATGCAGGGGTCCTTCGTTAAGTGTACCTATTTGTATCAAAAAATTTAATATTTACTGCTGCTTTCAATAACAGCTGAGAAAGAATATACAGACTCAAATTGTATACCTGTTTTTTCGTTAACTTGGAAGCCATTGTCGAAAAAAGACTGGTGGCTGAAGATAGATATAACCGTATTTCTCAAGGATGATATAATGACATTTTTAGTGTTTTGCGATCACTTAGACAATAAAAAACTTGGTATATATTGCTAGCTGGTATTATTATTTATCTTTCGTAATAGCTGATTTTTCGGATACACCTAAACAATCGAGCACTTCAACAATCGGTCTGAGGTAGTCCAACTGACCTATCAATATGTCGGATTGAGTTTCGCTTGCTTCTTCGCCATGTTTTGCTTCAATATCAATTGTGATTGATAGTATATGACGGCGACTAACTAGCAAAAAGAAAATACTAATCAAAATTAGACTAGTACCGAATACTTTTCCTAGAATACCACTTCCAAAAAATAGTGCACTAATCGGGATCAGAAAGAAACCAGAACAACCAGTCAGCGCTAAATCGGGTTTCAGAGTGTAGTTCCTGATTTGTGAAAGCTTATATGTTTGATCGTTAACGATTAGCTGCTGACTGTCTATAACGATATGTTCATCTTGGTAGGTCATATTCAAATGGCACTACCTGACTGCTAAGTGCGCACTCAGTTGGTCTTACTTGACCGATTGTAAGTCGAATGACAAAGCATTTTTGTCAATTTTTTTATATAGCGATTCGGAAGTCGCGCATCAACCACAATCGATTGTGGCTGATAGTTAGCATCGAACACCTGACCATTTTTGTATACAAAATCTAGAGCCTTCTGGTCTTGATAAGAGAGATCAATCTGCAATCGCACATCTTGCTTCGCCAAGTGATTTGAAAAACTATTTAACAGCTTGTTAAATCCTTGACCATTTAGCGCAGAAGCTAATATGCTTTGTGGGTATTCAGTTTTGAGGAAACCACGACGACTATTATCGATCAAATCACACTTGTTGAACAAAAGAGTCATTGGAACATCATTTGCTTCCAATTCAGTTAAAACCTCATTGACAACCTGAATATGTTTGTCCAGGTTAGGATGACTAGCGTCAGCAACATGTAATAAAAGGTCAGCTTCTGCCACTTCAACTAAAGTTGCTTTAAAAGATGCAACGAGTTCGTGAGGTAGTTTATTAATAAAGCCAACTGTATCGGATAATAACAATTTGTGATTACTGGGTAGTTTGAATATTCGAGTTGTTGGATCCAAGGTCGCAAACAATTTGTCTTCTGCTAACACACCAGACTTAGTCAATCTATTGAAAAGAGTAGACTTTCCAGCGTTCGTATACCCAACTAACGAAACATTGAGCATTTCAGACCGGTGCTTCCTTTGTTGTTGCCTATGTTTTTCGATAGAATTCAGAGCTCGACTTTTTTTAGAAATTCGCTGGCGAAGTAACTTACGATCCATTTGTAACTGTGTCTCGCCTGCACCTCGAACTGGCCCACCGCCTCCTTTACCCGCTCCAACAGAACCACCAGTGGCTTGACGGGACAAATGAGTCCACATCCTTGTTAATCTTGGCATTGCGTACTGGTGCCGAGCAATATCAACTTGTAGTTTTGCTTCGGTAGTTTTTGCTCTTTGGGCAAAAATCTCCAAGATCAATCCTGTTCGATCGATAACGATGACATCTAGCTCTTTTTCTAGGTTTCGTGTTTGTGCGGGTGATAAATTCACATCAAAGATTATCGAGTCAGCACCCATTTCTCCAATTAAATTCTTTAATTCCTCAACTTTTCCTTGGCCAATAAAAAAAGTTGGCTTTGGCTTTGTCAGTGCTTGGATACTATCGCAAAGAATCAAAAGGCTTGCTGTTTCAGCTAACTGGCGGAGTTCCTCTACGGACTCCTCAACTTCTTCCATGATGTCGTTTTTAAGTTTAACACCAACCAGAACTGCTCGGTGTCCGGCTAATGAATTTTCGTATACGTCGCCTATCATTTTAAATCCTGACTGAGAAAGAAAAAAGAGTTACCAACTATCAGTTAGTGGCTGCCGTCAGCAGTATAGGATAAAAGCATAAAGCTTGTCAAAAAAAACCCTTAGAATTGAAGTTATACTTAGTCAAAATATAGCTTGCAAAAAAAAAAGCCCTGTGCTAATCTATGCTCAACTCGCCTTAGGGTAGATTGTTTTTTTTAGGAAGTTTTGGCTTGTTTAACTCGCAACGCGCATTCGTCCGTGTATTTGTGTGCTCATTTTTCGTGTATCTTTTGCTGTCACCCTTCCTGTATCCGTTCACATTTGCTCAATCGGAGCCCATCAAATCTCCTTTCAGTAAAAGACAAAGTGAAATTCTAAAAGAGCAACTGATGGAAACTGATCGAGAGTTCGTCCGACTATTAATCAAATGGTCGTCCCATAGGATTTATCTGAGCGATAAAGAGGGGAAAAAATTATCTCCTTATCTCCCTCCTGCCGAGCTGGGATCTAGTAGTTTCCCTCAGAAGCTAGAGGACGCTGACGCTTCTTATCTTCAAATCTACTACTCTCCAAAGGATTTAGCTGCTCCACAGACTATAATGTACGATGAGACTCGTACTAGCTTACAAGAATATCGAACTCTTTTGGATGAGGCCGCTCCGATTGAGATTCTAGAGATACCCGAATTTATCCGTGTAGTTCAACCCGATAATCGTCCTAC
>JACLAC010005420.1_pt1 | contig 24185 bp, 18 predicted proteins | sample 8027881 | NCBI WGS metagenome assembly JACLAC01 (sample SAMN15725517, study PRJNA655200) | protist metagenome | isolation source: fluorescence activated cell sorting (FACS) single amplified genomes of... | place: Spain: Blaines Bay Microbial Observatory, Mediterranean Sea | collected 2016-01-19 | reverse complement strand
TGATGACTCTTTCTTTCGGTAGTCTGCCATCTACTAATAATTCCAAGCTGGTATCAATTATACTTTCAATCTCTTTCCCCTCGGCTGTTAATTGCTCAATCTCTGCTTTAGGTCCTGCTCTTTGTTTCTCAATTTTTACATTTATCGGCCATAAATGTAAAAATCAACTTGACATGTTACACAAAATCATTCAATGATGGGTCTCACAACAGGAAATTGATACGAATTCTGATGACATTTTCCAAGGCTTTTCTACTAATCTATCTACAAAAACTTAGTTGTTGTCTCAGAATTAAAGTTTATTCTTCTTGCGCCGTACGTAGCACGGACGTCAACCAAAATAAATTTTCCTATGGATACTTGGTGTTCTGTTCCAGCGTGATGGCAACCGAAGACGACGTCTTGCAGTCCGTTTTTATTTTGATTTCTGCCATCTACAATCTGGAACTCAAGCTCAAATCCTGATATAAAAGAGGTCTATTAAAGTCAGATATTGGGAGACACAGCAAACGTTGACCACCCAAGTTTGAAATCGATAGGGAAATACCTCAGCTAAAAATTAGTTTTTGAGACGAGCGACTCAGCCAATAAAATAAGAGGTTAAGTTTAACTATGGAATATTTCATTGAATCAAATCATCTTCTGTCCGACCCACCTGCTTTGCGTCAACAGTTCAATGCCGACGGATACCTGTTTTTTCGAGACACACTTCCCCAGCCAGAAGTTCTGTCCCTACGGCGGCAGATTCTTGAGTTTTGCCAAGAAGAGGGATGGTTGAGAAAGGGAACGGACGTAATGGATGGTCTAACTGATATTGAACCAATTTTAGAAGGGGATAAGGAGTGGCGACCCGTTTATGCCAAGATCCAAGCTTTAGAATCTTTTCATCGACTAAAGATGACAGCGCAGGTGCATACCATCATGGAATATCTGTTTCAGGAACCGGTCTTTGCTCTACCGATGACCATTGCTCGCGTCGCCTTTCCCCGGGATAACAAACGAGGAACGCAACCACATCAAGATTGGCTTTATGTAGGTGGTTCAACAGAAACTGTGTCTTGCTGGGCTCCACTGGGCGATGTTCCGGTTGCAACCGGAGGGTTAAAACTATTGAAGAACAGCCACAAATCGGGGTTTTTGCCCCCTCGTTCTGCTCCCGGTCCAGGTGGAAATACAGTTGATGTGGATGCCGATTCGGTTTGGTTGCAAACCGATTACCAAGCAGGTGACATCCTACTCTTCAAATCGCTAACAGTTCATGCAGCAGCCGACAATCACACAGAAGATGTGATTCGTCTCTCGATAGATTTTCGATACACCGGCTATAGCCATACCATTTCTGATTCCTGGCTACAACCCCATTTCCACTGGCTAGGTGCTCCGTTTGATTGGGAGACTCTCCAAACAGATTGGCGAGACAGCCCAACGGCCAACTACTGGCAGCACATTCCGAACTTGAAGGTAAAACCTCACCACGGTCTCAGAAGTGGGTGACAAAACATAGTTAGACTCCTTGTCTGGATGAGAATGACATGAAGTGCCCACTTATCAACTAGAACCAAAGGATGGGTGTGTAATGTTAATCTTATCCAGACACCTCAATATCGGTTTTAGCCAACTTGTGATAGACAAAAACTGTAGTCATCATTGACGTGGGAATAGTAGCAGGAAACTTTGGTAAATCCTTAGTGATTGCGGCACCTGCTATAATTGCCAAGATTGAATTAACCACAGAACAAAAACACTACATCACTTCAGCCATAGATCAACTAGAATCCAATAGTAATCAATCTAATGCTGAAGAAATGGTATTGGGTGTTCTGCAAGCAATCCTACCAGAAAGATTACCTATACAAACTCAATCACTTCCTAACGATCCTAATCCTTTTAATCCAGAAACTTGGATACCTTTCCAATTGGCAGGCGACTCAACAGCCACTGCTAAAATCTATGACATAATAGGAAAACAAATCAGAATAATTGAGTTCGTTGGTATAGAAACAGGGAATTTATGTGGAGTTTGGTAATGCAATTTATTGGGATCGAAGACCTAAAGATGGAGAGCAGGTATCTTCAGGAACATTTTTCTACCAAATTGAAGCAGGAGATCATACAGGAACCCCCACGATGGTTATTCTGCAGTAGACCATTAGCCTCTAGTAGAAAGCGGAACATACTGCCAAGTGTGAATGTAATTGAAAGCAACCCGCGTACGGGGACTATTGATCCTACAGGGCATTACCGAGAACGATACCAAATTCGATCTCTAGAAGTCCGTTTTGATCTACCTTCATTTTTTTAATGAGGCTGTTCAAGACGGACTTCTTTGCTTCTATACCCAGTTCTCCTTCTACCTGGATGATCTTGTCCTGTAAAGCTTTCAATCTCTGCTCATCTTCCTGAATTTTGATGATAACTTTCTCTTTAAGTACAGATGGAGAGCAGGTAAGGAACGTACTTCTACCAAATTGAGGCTGGAGATTATGCAGAAACACGTAAGATGATGATATTGAAGTAATTGGCTATATAATATGAGCAAACCAAGAGGGTAAAACCTTTACAAGGATACTTATGTTAATCTTTATCCACCGATTTTTTTAACCCTTTTTGTACTTGGCTGACACATCAACACTATATACCTTATCAATAATGTTTTTCTCTCTTGGACTAAATGTGATTGTCTGATAATTTCATTCGTGTTAGTATCAAACTCAACGAAACAAAAATGAAACCGAAGTGAAAGATTAGTTATTTGAAATCTTATACAAATATGATTCTTGGACACCTTCGATTTATAAACCTCAAGTGTTTTAATCTAATCCGAGATTATCACGAGTTACATACTCCCATTAATTTATCGGAAATTCAAGAATCCAAAAAACGATCCATATTGTAAGACAATGTAAGGAGAACAAGGTGTCCGAAGAAGAAAAAGATCAGTCAGAAGACCTCCTACCAGATGAGCCTCAGGATCAGCTTTCCATAACCCAACATAGTATTACTATCGATCAGAAAGAGATTCACTATACTGTCACAGCTGGCACGATAGTGTTAAAAGAGGAACAGGAAAAGGGTAGCAAATCACATGGGGAGAAAGCTAAAGCGTCTGTTTTTTTTGTTGCTTATACGCTTGATAATACTGGAGATACAGCCAAGCGGCCGATAACGTTTTCGTTCAATGGGGGGCCTGGTTCCTCCTCTGTTTGGTTACATTTGGGTGTTTTGGGGCCTCGTTGTGTTGAGACTGATCAGCAAGGAAATTTGCTTCAACCACCTTATCGGCTTATTGAAAATCAATATTCTGTTCTTGATCAAACGGATCTGGTTTTTATTGATCCCATTAGCACAGGTTTTAGCCGAGTGGTACAAGGTCAGGAAGCCAAACAGTTTCATGGTTTTAAGAAGGACATCGAGTCTATTGGCGATTTCATCCGGTTATATACAACCCGTTATCAACGTTGGACCTCCCCCAAGTTTTTGATTGGTGAAAGTTATGGGACAACGCGAGCTGCTGGTTTATCTGGATACCTACAGGAACGGCACGGTCTCTACCTCAACGGTATAATGTTGATATCTTCAGTACTCGATTTTCAAACCATCCGGTTTATGAACGGAAATGATCTGCCATACATCCTGTATCTTCCCAGTTTCACAGCTACTGCTTGGTATCATAACTTATTGGATGCAGAACTACAGGTGGATTTTCACCAGACACTGAAAGAAGTGGAAGCATTTGCCGTTGGTGAGTATACTTTGGCCTTAATGAAAGGTACAGATTTACCCGAAGATGAACGACAAGAAATTACACGAAAGCTGGTACGTTATACAGGTTTGCCAATCGATTATATTGAGCGCGCAGATTTACGTGTCAGCATCATGCGTTTCTGCAAAGAACTTCTTCGTGCTCAGGGCAAAACTGTGGGGCGGTTCGATAGCCGATTTACTGGTTTGGATCGGGACTCAGTTGGGGAGAGGTTTGAGTATGATCCTAGCTATACCAATATTCTTGGTCCCTACACTGCAACACTTAATGATTATTTACGCAGCCAGCTGAAATTTGAAAGTGATCTTGCTTATGAAATTCTAACTGATCGTGTTCACCCATGGAATTATGATACCCATCAAAATCAGTATGTGAATGTGACTGATACTTTACGTAAGGCTATGACAACTAATCCATACCTGAAAGTGTTTGTTGCTAGTGGTTACTATGACCTTGCTACTCCTTACATGGCAACTCAGTATACTTTTAATCACCTTGGCTTAGATAAATCACTGCAACAAAATGTATCAATGTCTTTCTATGAAGCGGGACATATGATGTATGTTCACCAACAGTCCTTAATCCAACTTAAAAAGGATTTGTCTTGCTTCATTCAATTGGCAAACCCCCTTTAAGTAAGTGCTATTCTATAAGCGAAATTAAGTAATAATTACTATTTTTTAATAAATTCAATTTTTGCAGCTCACCCGGACTCCCCATTTGAAAAACCAGCTTGAGATCCGACGGTTATGATTATGATTTGGGCGAAGCTTTCGTTTCGGCTTAAGTGTCCTTTCCTTTTTCCGAATCATCATTGTCCTTGATGATGATATTGATTGACGACTTACATTTAAGGCAAGGTTGGTATCGTGGCAGATTTTAGCCGCTTCGAAATCTTTCAGTCAAACCCGCGCAAAAGATAACTCGTGTACGAGGTATAGTCCAATGTAACGAGTCTGGTGAGTCAGATATCCTATATTATAAAGGACTTCAAGCGTTGCATTCGCGTATACGGTTACCTGATTGATAAGCGAATACAGCGCTATTTTTTGTGTTCTATTCCTTGCAACCACTCCTCTAGTTCCGGTCAAATCAACTTCAAATCTGGCATCCTAAATTTGTTGGTATCCTGATGATGTTTCAACTTGGCCTCTAGTTGTTCTTTGGTGGATTGATCTTCGTCTAATACCTGCCAGGCCATATTCCTTAGCATCTACTTCATCCGATCCTATAGCTGCTGAATCTCTGACTGCAGCCGTCGGATCTGACCTTGGGCATCTTTGGCTTTTGGTTTAGATCCTTGTGGGCGATCTGGAAGTAGGACTCCAGGAACCCCCTCTGTATAATCTTACCGTTGACTTCCTCCATCACACTTTCTTCAACCGTTGTTGATTCAGATAGATCTTTTTCTGGCAAGCATCTTTACGACGATAATTAGAGCCACAGATGTAGTACAAGTTGCTGTATTTCTGACAGCCCTTGAGATGAAAATTATTGTCACATAAACCGGAATAAAGTAGCCCACTCAGTGGATGGATAAGTAGTCTGACAATAGCAAGTGCTATCCTCGATTCGTTGAGTAGCTATGAGATAATATCAAAAGGGTGTCATATCAGAACTTTATCTAAACTACTGTGTTTGGTTTTATATTTGCTGTCGCCAATAATAGAGAATGTTGAATTTAACAAACCTGATTTATGATCCCAATATACTGGATCGGACCAGCTGCCTAGGGTAAGATGTTCTCCCATCACCTAAAAGGATAGACTAGGATGACCATTTGTCCACTGATGTTGCTAACATCTCTTTTCGGTTTCGGTCAATCGTTTTCAGCCGTAGAATCTCGGCAGTTGGTACTCGATTCTTACCAGCAGTCTGAAGATATTGAGCAGGCTGCCGAATTGTTGAGGAAACAGACCGCTGAAGCCAAAACTCACTCTTTTTCAAGGGACTGGTTCGATTGGGAGTTACTCTTGCGCCGATACATTGATGAAGGGCGCTGTGACCAAAATGCGCTGAAGCTGTTGTCCGCTTATTTTCGAGGGGCCGTTTTCGATCGGTATCACGCTTTGGCAGTCAAAGGGGAAGAAGAAATGTTTTACATCTTCAACACATCCATGGATACAACCGAACTGACTCAGGATTCCGGCCACAAAGTTTTCGAGCTCAATGTTCATGGTGGTGGTGGCCATGGTGGTTGGGGATCACACGCACGTATGTTGATCTACGAGGAATTGGTTAAACAAGAGGTCCTAAACAGGAAAGAGCAGATCCTGTTTGAAAAAATCGTCGTACAAAGTCTGAGCCCGAAATTCCTTGATTTTAACCGCTTAGAACGGGGGGCTAACAACCGCCCATACAAAAATACGGGTGGGATTGCCGCCGCCATTCGTATTTTTCCTCAGATGCCAAGAGTTAGGGAACTCGCACTTTGGATTGATCGGCAATGGAGAGAACTCGCAGAACACGGTGACATTTTTGAGGTTAATCATTTTCCCTATGGCGGTCTTCATTTGTCTGGCATATTCGACATTGCTGCTGAAACAGGAAAAATCAAAGAGCAGGACAATCGTAAACTGGTCTATACCATAGCTAAGCGGTACCTGCTGATGAATCACAGTATGGGGGTTCGGGGCAATCCTAATTCTGCTGTACAAGCCAATGCTCATTTCACTACTAGAGAAATGTTCGATGACCCATGGCACGCTCCATACTACGGAGACATTTTAATTCCCGACTTCTGGTATCGGGTGGCTCAGGAATTTGGAGATTCAGAGTTCCTTTGGGCCGCTGTTCAAACCAGCATTGGCCCTGAACCGATAATCAATGGTAATAAACATGATATGCATGGACAATGGAAAGAGGCATATACGAAGCGTTTTGGCTGGTTCATAGAACACGGCATCGAACCGCAGATCCCCCAATCTGGTTCATCCATTTCGCTCCTAAGTCCAGAGATTCACTATATCCCTGAACGGCTTTACCTATGTATAGGTAGGGAAATGGATCAACCATTTGCTTCCTTTTATCTGTTTGATCGTAATAATGAATATATGCATTGTTTTGGCGATGCGATGGGACGATTGTACGAGTATTGTGTTGATGGAGCCAAATTGATTGGGTCATCGGGCAAGTACAATGGAATATTCATGGGACAAGCCTACTACGATATGTTGATGGTTCGACATCCGGCTGATGCCTTCCCAATGCACACTGCCATGCCGGAATATGATTGGGGCCGTTACCCGTTTTTGGATCAGGCGGCTAACGTCTGGCGCCGAGTTTCCTGCAGTTTGCCCAGTATAACTCATTCCCGCATCGGTCCTGACTCTAAGAATTGGCGGTACGCACCTGAGTTACATGATCTTTGGGCGTGGAGACGGGTTGATGATCCAGTAGGAGGATCAGCTGCCAACATGGATGGCTTGATGTACCTCAACGACGACTACACCTTATACAGCGTCACCTTGTGTCTGAACGGCAGCCTTGATCAGAATGCTGAGCCGGATAGGATCGTTCTCCGAAATCTTCGACTATCTGGTCCTAAGGGAGAGGTTATGTTGGCTAACTTTTCCGAGCTGTCCAACAATTTTCAGATTACACGACGTAAATTGTCTGACGCAAATGAAGAATGGAAAAAGGTAGACCCAACAACATCGGTAAATATAATCATGGAAGAAGGGGAAAAAGTAATGGAAGTCCTTATAATGCCTGGCTATTCATATGCCCTGAGACAAAAGTTCATTCCTCTTGAATTTAACCTAGCTGAAGAGTACACTCGTGTCGGTTTTGAATTTAAAGGCCACAACCAGTCTACTCACCTACGTTATCGGCAAGGATGGCGGTACGGACAAACGAAACCACCTGCTTTAGTATCGGATATGATCCTCAATGATCGCACTGTAGTACCATCACACGATGTTAGGGGTGGGATTTTAGAACCTGATTCTGTATTAGTTGAGGATCGTAATGGTGATTCTTTTGGTGGATTCACCTACCGAAATTACTTTGGTGTACGAAGTACTTGGACTCGTCACACATTATTGACAAAAGAAGGATTTCTTATTGTCCGTGATATTTATATGGCTTGCTCAGAAACAGCGGGGTATCGTGTGGGGCCCGTCTGGTGCCTGCGAGCAGACGGCACATGGAGTGAAAGTGAAGATGGGGTTAGCGGACGAAAGTTCCAAAATATGCGACCAAGGCATGATGGCCAGCGCCATTGGTTCGAAGCACCAGCATTTGATCATGCATCCTGGCAAACGAAAAAAACGACTCTTGCTTTATATCCATCCTACTATCGACCAATCCTACGGACAACTCCAACATGAATCTACGCCGGATTTTTCCCGTGAAGTCAATACGAACAGTTCATGGGCAGCTTCAATTGTCAAAGCTGGACAACCCAAAATCTTCTTAAGCATAATTATTCCCTTCAGCCAGGACCAAGATGTTACTGATCTACTTGAACAGCTAACCACCAATCTGACCATAGATGGAAAAGCGAACGTAGAAATTGGAAAGATGGCTATTACGCTTTCTACAACCAGAAACTGGGCAGTTCAACGTAATTAAAACTGTCTATTTGTTGCTCCACCGATACTAATTCTCATTTCAATTATGATTGATGGATTCCTATTTTTCGGCCGAAGAAGATAACAGAAGAAGTTATGGATATCTCCCGTAAAGGTGTTGATAGTACGTTGAACCTTAAAAAGGGAAAAACTTCTGACCCATTTTAGCAAACCTGAAAGGGCACGTAGCGAAATCAATATCAGTGTTTACATTACCTACAATGAAAGCAGAATCTAGAAAAGAACAAACAAATCAGTACAAAATCAAAAGTGTAATTTAGTGAGATGTCTAACTACAGAAACCCGTGCAAAAGACAAATCGTGTACAGGGTATTACCGAGGACGACAATAAAGTCGAACTCTAAGAAAACGTCTTGTTCGACTACTATTTTTCTGAGTATTTTGTGCAAGACGGGTTTTATTTTTTCTGCCCTCAGTTTTAACTCTCCTCTTATCTGACCCCGAAAATTCTGTATCTGTTTCTGCTTGGGTACGGTGGTATCCTGAGGTACCTGTAACTCACTGCTAACTTGTTATAACGTCTCCTCATCTCGTTATATTTACTGATGATCCATTTCTGTTTTGGTGTTCTCTGAACCATTAACATCTCTAGTACAGTATCAATTCTGCTCTCTAACTCTACCCTCTGTTGATTTAAATATTGTACCTTATGGTTATCCCAATCCCGTTTCATTTGCTGTTTTAACCGTTTAAAATATCGTTCTAATTACCCTTCATCCCACAAACATTCCTCAACCGTTTACATCACCAGATTCTCTAGTACCCATTGGTGAAAGTGTCGTGCATTACTGCAGTTTGCACGACACAACTTTCTCGAACCACAACAATAATATTCTATGTTCCATTAAACTTCATCTGTAGGTTACGTCCATATTGTTTACACTTTAAGAGTCTAGTCAACAGTTACTTCTCAGTCTGACTCATCCGATTGGGTTTAGGTGTCTGTTGTATCTTACTGTATACAGTCTCTACATTCTGTTCAGTAATAATTGTAGGATGATTCACGAACCTGATTTCTAAGGGGAAATTAGATACGGACTTGGAATAACTGTTTGTGAAGTTTGGGTTTAGTGGTTGACCAAGTTTGGTTGGTTTTCATTGGTTCCTCTTTACAATTAACCTAATTTACCTGTATTTATAGGTTGTCTGTTTTTGAAGGAATAAAATTAGATGGATTAGGAAAAATGATAGTGGTGAGTGTGGTAAGTCAGTATTCTGTCGATTCTGACTTGTATCGTACCTAACATCAGTTGAGTTCTTTTCTATAACTCATCCTAATAAATCACCCAACGCCGTCGAATTAGTTGAATGTATGAAAATTGCGGGTAAACGGAAATTGTCTAGAGTCACAAATCCCACACAGGGTAATCAGGTGGGGATCAGCATCAGCTGGTACTCTTTTCTTATTCTTCTCTTCATTAATTCATTCCTTTGATCTGTCTATTATTCACTAATTTACCTTACACTTGTAAAATTTATATGTACAAAGGGGGGGCTGCAATTCTACATGCTTCAATTTTGAACATAGATTATCCAGTCAAGATATAGATCTTTCTGGTTGTTATAGGCTGCTGACGGGCCAAATTAACCTCTAGCTTATTTAATCAGAAGGAGAACTAGTTGTGAAGAGATTGATATGCATTTTATTATTAGTTATTTGTTATAGTACATACATATCAAATACTGAAACTCGGCTATACCTACACCTACATTCAGTAACAAACTGGCGATAGACCACATTTGGTACACTATGGGTGACTTTTGTTGGGTTAGCTGTCGTAGCTGTGGGAACTGTCGTCGAAAAAACACTCAATGACCATTTTTTCAACGACAAAATTAAGAAATTGTCTTTCGTAAGTTATAATCTTGGCTACTTGGTAGCAACACGTCTCTGCATTCGAGGGATTAAATTTGGTTATGGAATTAAGGATAATAAAAAGATTACAAATGTCCGAGGAACGAAACCCAGCAATCTGTTGGGTAGGTATACCCATTACATCGCTGGGCATGATGGCTGGATCAGTAGGAATTTTGGGAATTGCTATTCCTGTAGTCTACTTGATACTTCCTTCTATTTTGGGCGCATATAACAAAATCCTGACGAAAAGACCAATTGAAGCAGAGATTAGCATTTTGAGAGTTACGTTTTGAAAAAATGGTAATAAAGAGCAAGTACCTTCAGGAACTTACTTCTGTCAAATTGAAGCTGTAGATTATATAGAAACATGGAAGATGGTGATATCGAAGTAGTTGATCTTCACGATCCTATAAATTCAACCAATCTTTCAGTTTCAGAAGTGGTGATTAAGCCAGCACTCCCAATCCTTGACTTGACATTTGAATACCTGACGGTGAGACGTACGCAGAACTAATGAAATTTATTGCTAACTTACCGATGGCTCTGGAGGCCCTTAATCGGAACAAGTTCCGATCCTTGCTGACGACATTGGGAATTGTGATTGGAATTGGTGCCGTTGTTTTCACCGTCTCCCTCGGTGGAAGCATTAGTACTTTCGTCTCCCATGAACTGGACCGTTTCGTTGGCGCAACCATATTTACAATAGAGCGACCTAACCACGTTCAGCATGAATCGGGCAATTACTGGATGGAAAACCCATTCCAGGGTAACTTATGGTTGGATGAGATGGATGCAATTGTGCAAAATTGCCCTTCGATTAAGAATGCGTCCGGTCTGTTATTTTCATTTGGCGTAAGGATATCTCACCAGGGAAGGTCTCGTGGTGGAGGTATTCTCGGAACAACTCCCTCATTGCGTCAAGTCTGGAATTGGGAACTAGTATCTGGGCGATTTATTAACCCCGATGATATGAATCAGGCCGCCAGAGTCTGTGTCTTAGGCAAAGATGCAAGTCGCCACCTGTTTGGTAATTCGAATCCAATTGGGAAAGAGGTCCAATTTTCATTTAAAGACGCAGAAACAGCAGAATGGTTAGGAGCAGCTTCTGCCCCCTTACAAATACGGTTTACAGTGGTTGGTGTACTAGAAGAGAAAGGTACTGCTTATACCAAGCAGATGGGTTGGTTAGTTGATGAACTTGTTTTAATTCCAGCAACGACATTAGCCGTTTATTTTGGTAAAAGATTCTTTCAGAATTTAACGCTGATGGCACATGCTCATGAGATCAGCCAAGTACCACAAGCGGAAGCGGAAGCCGAACTTATGTTACGGCGGCTGTTTGGCGACCAAAACTTGCGCTATTTCGAAGTTCATAGTGCTGTACGGGAGCAGGATAAGATAGATACGGTCAGCCAGATCATTCAACTAGTGTTGGGTTTTGCCGCCAGTATTTCTCTATTTGTCGGTGGTGTTGGCACCATGAACATAATGCTGGTTTCAGTCACCCAGAGAACGCCTGAGTTTGGTTTGCGCAAAGCTGTTGGTGCTACATCAAACGACATCCGCTTTCAGTTATTACTGGAATCGATATCTCTGTGTATTATTGGTGGCATTATCGGCACGATGTTGGCTGGTTTAATTTCTTTGGCCTCCAGCTGGGCTATCAGTGTTTTTATAGTCAAGGACGGCTCTTGGCCCTTTGCCATCTCTTTTCAGTCGGCACTAGTTGCCTTCCTAGTCTCTACCATTGTTGGACTCTGTTCTGGTCTTTATCCAGCGCATCAAGCCGCATGTTTGCAACCTACCGAGGCCATGCGGTTTGAATAAAAAAGGCATGATTAATGTTAGGTGAGAATATCCTGATCTGTTGGCGGATTTTAAGCGCAAATAAATTTCGTACCTTCCTAACAGTTTTGGGTGTGACGGCTGGTGTGGCCGGCGTAGTATTAATTATGTCTCTAGCTGCCGGAGGCAAACAATTGCTAGATGTTGAAATGAATCAAGCTGGTAGTACGTTTGACCTCCGTTGGTCGGAATGGATTCAAGATGCCGAGAGTGGTAAATGGCGCAGGAACACCAGTAATAAATACTTCACTACTGCGGACATGGACTTTATCCAAAATCGGTGCCCATCAGTTAAAGCAGCTGTTCCGGCCGAACCTTGGGGGAATCAGAGCCTACGTGTCAACGGAAAGCAAAAATATGCTCAGATTAGGTTATCTTCAGCTGAAACGGGTTTGGTGCAAAACTTATCCACACAATATGGTCGATTTTTATCCAATACTGATGTAAATTTCCTGGATAAAGTTTGTGTCATCGGTAGCGAAATAATGAAAGACCTCTTTGGTGGATTCAATCCCATAGGCTGGGAACTAAAGATCTTCGGTAATCGTTATACCATTGTTGGTGTAATAGAAAAACAGGGCGGTGGTATGGGATTAAGTGGAAACCGGGATAATATTGTCTACATCCCTCACGCCACGGCAAAACAATATCACCAGAGCTCAAAACGATCAAAACGAATCGACGCTATTTTGGTGCAAGCTCAAACACCAGAACACTTGGAGCAGGCTATCAAAGAGGTCAAAACGATTATCCGATGGCGATATGGAGAAGAAAAATTTTATCAAATTTCGTCAGTTCAGGAACAGATCAATTTATTTAAACAAGTTTTTAGTATCATCGAGTTATTTGTGCTGGCGATATCATCAATTGCACTCATTGTAGGTGGAATTGGTATTTTGAATATTATGATGGTTTCGGTATACGAGCGTGTACCTGAGATTGGCTTGCGTAAGGCTTTAGGAGCCAAAGGCTATCAAATTCGGTTGCAGTTCCTTAGCGAAGCTGTCATGATCTGCCTTCTGGGTAGTGGGTTAGGACTAATGATTGGGGCAAGTGCTGGCCGAGTGGCATCTTGGGGAGCCAGTTACTTAATGACAAGTAATGACGGAGATGATCAAGTCGGTAGCTGGGGAGGGCGTGAAATGTTAGATGGCGGATTAGATTTTGAATGGCCTGCGATAATTACTTTAGAGTCGATGCTGATCGCAGTGTTGGCAGGGATAATCGTCGGTATTGTGTTTGGCTACTATCCTGCGAGTCAGGCGGCGGAAATGTCTCCCATTGAAGCCTTGCGGAATAATTAATATTGTGTGATTTGAAGACCAAAAATGAAATATAGACTCAACGAATTACTACTAATTCGCGGTTAAGGTTGTTTTATTGATACGTCAATAGGCTGGATAGATATGCTCGATAATATAGATGGTACGGGTATGGACAATCAATAATAACTTTATATGGGTTTACATTCGCCTTCTGTCTTTTTTCATCATTGCAGTATTACTTCAAATCCCAGTTGGATAAAGATTCTTAAATATTTTAAAATCCGAACAGTGCCTGATAATGACCTTATCCGACTTTATCTACCAACTTTGTACAGAAAAACTAATTAAATGGTTTTACAACTTTTAATACCATATAAATTTCTGCAATCATATTGTTGTATTGATCTGATAAAGAATGATTTCCATCACAGTCATTTTACCTACTCAAGACGTTCAATAGTCTAATATTACAAGAAGGTTACTATAAGCCTGAACCCTTTCTATCAGTGTATGTGAAGCTTCTTTAGATTCAGCCTTATTTTCTTGTAGCTCTTGTTTCAATAACTGTCTCAAAGTAGCTAATTCTACTGGTCCTGATTCTAACGAGTATTTGAGTTGCTGTGAACGATAACTCAATCGCCGTTTCTTGTTTTCTTTCCTTGCACAATTGTTTAGTCTATTTATATCCAATTATATCCAAGTATACATATTAACAACTTATATTCATATTTCCTTGAAAGTTTGAGAGTAGAGTCAAAAATGATAAAGAATAAAAGGTTGGGATTATGTCTCTCTTAGAAAAATATTCACAAGCAGTCGACTCACTGGATGAATCAACGATGAATGAGTGTTTCCATGATGATTTTAAATTCACTAATTATTCTCAGGGTGTAACGATTTCCAAATCTGAATTAATCAGTTGGGTGATGAGCGGAGATGTCAAAAGAGAAAAAGTTAGAACTCTATATGAAAATGAAGAGGTAGGGGTGGAGCACTCATTTGTTACATTTAGTGATGGTAGTAAGCAGGCTGTTCTAGGATTTTTCACATTTAAAGATGGAAAAATCTATACCGCAGAGACAGGGGCAACAGATATCTCAGATTAATTACTGTCTAAATAAAATAAACTCTAATAAATTTTCCAAACGGGATCAGGTCATCCTATTGCGTGAGATTAATTTAGAAGCCAAAACTGCGCAAAAAATAGTCCGTGTTCGGGATAGTGGGACGAGTATCATTATCAGTTGGTACCCGTTCTTCTCTTCCTTGTTTCTTTTCAATTTATTGATCAAATTTTTTTAGCATATCTTTTTTAGCATATCATTGACATCAATATTTAACTCGGCCTATCCGCTAGGTAGACTACTTTTGTATTAGATGTCCTCACCTCTTTTTTTATACTGTTAGTTTTAAGATCTATCTCTTTGGGTACTTGGATAGGTGGGAAACTAGTAACTCTCAAGATCAAAGAATCTAGATATAAGAACAATCAAATAACATCGAAATAATTTTTTAATTACCTGCATTGATCGGGATATTTTCAAGTATTAAACAATTAAATGTAAAACGGTAAATAACAAATAAAAGAGAAAACCTATGAAAAAAATCTGTGTCACTGGTGCAGCGGGCTTTGTAGCTATGGCGACTATGGCTGAACTCATTAAAGATGGTTATAAAGTAAAAGGTACATTACGAAACACAAACCAATCCAGTCAAGTAAAGACTGACTTGGAAGAGCACCTCAATAAAACAATTGATATTGATTTTATAAAAGCTGATTTGACCCAAGACGAAGGTTGGGATGAGGCCGTCTCTGGTTGTGACGCCATAATGCATGTCGCTTCTCCATTTCCCGCGAAGGCACCTAAGAATTCCGACGATATTCTAATCCCTGCGATTGGAGGCACAACTAGAGTCTTAAATGCTGCAGCTCAGTCCGGTATTGACCGAGTTGTGATGACTTCATCTAATGCTGCAATATGGTTCGGAAATTTTAATGAAACTCACTATGACGAATCTACCTGGTCGAATATAAACCATAATGACATCGATGATTATACAAAAAGTAAAACACTGGCAGAGAAAAAGACGTGGGAGCTTGCAGAGCAGAATCAACAAATTAAGTTGACATCGATCAACCCATCAGTTGTTTGGGGGCCAGGAATAGGTAATCATTTAAAATCGACCTCACTTGGTTTTTTTAAGATGATCATCAAAAAAGAAATGCCGGTCGTCCCAAACATGAAAATACCATTCGTGGACATTAGAGATGTTGCCAAGATGCATGTTTCTGCTTTAAAAGTTGATGATGCCGTAGGCAAACGTTTCTTAATTACCAATGAGCCAGCTTGGATGATAAGTTTTTGTAATCAGGTACGAGATCTTGGCTATGAAGCCCCAAATAAAGTTGCACCAAATTTTATGATGAAACTAATTTCGTTAGTAGATTCGAGTATGAAGCCCACTATCCCAATGCTGGGCCATGATTATTTTTTGAATACCTATCAAGCCAGAGAGATTTTAGATTTTGATCCTATCCCAGTAGAGACTACGATTAGAGATACTGCTTCTTATCTGGAAAAATATTTGTAACAAGTCTAGTCCCTAGTTTTTCAAGGTCTGTAATCAGACACATATTTGATGTGTGGAGTGATGAAAGTTAGTTTTTACAGTGTATATATAGCATAAGAATTCTACGAGATACTATTAGTTTAGTAAATTGGACAATCTATTGAGAAAAAGATTGCCCAAACCTCTTCTATGGGAGTCTCAACCCCAAAATATCAACCCAGTTTTGACCGTATAAAAAACGTCTGATAAATGAAACCTGTCAGACGTTTTTCGGTTAGCTATTTTTTCTATCGTTTCCTAAAAAAGCACATTAATCACAAATACATTCGGGAAGACAGTATCTCCTATACTTTGTTTACCTTTATTACCGATCATTTCCACTTCCTCAGTATCACCAAAATAAACACAAGTTCGTTTGGAATTTTCCGAGATATACTCACGGATATGACTCTCTATCAGTCGGATCCCATAGCGATCGCTGTCAAAATCAACGCTATAAAACATGCGAAACAGAATATTGACCAAATGGCCGAACGACGCCCCAGTTCTTTCTGAACTCCAAAACCATATATGACAGGAGTCAACGGATAGAAAAACATATTCAAAATCCCCCACAAAATGCTACTACGCAAGCCGACCACTACACCCCAAATCCACGCGGAAGAGTTAAGCAACAAGACCGATAGTATCACAAGCCCCCAACGGAAGACCGTATTCTTTTTGATAAGGCGCCCAATTATTTTCCACCAGTCCAAACCAATTATTTTTCTCCAGTCCGGTAGCTTATTATTATCAAATAGAATATGACCTTCTGATTCTCCATCAAGCTGCCGACGTACCGACGCACGCCGCCTGGCCACAAAGTACTTCAACGGTTGTTGTTCCAAATCGTTCGGCTTTTCGACTAGTACCGCGTCAAAGCCATCAGTTGCCCTGCTACCATTGATCTTGACTAGTGGCCGAACAAATGCTCCGACTCTTTCAATCTGCTGGTACATTTTTTCTTCATCGAAGATGGTATTCAGATAGGTATCCAGATAATTATGATATGTTTGTCTATGACGCGGGATGTTCAATACGCGCTCAATTATTGTATGACCTTTCCCACCAGGATGATCGATGCTCATTTTCCGACACATCTCCGGCGTTCTATTCCATTCGGCCACGCCAAACGAACTATCCATGTCCCATGGAAAAAACTGAAACTTGTTCGATGCTGGATCAAGATAAATATAGTGGTTTTGGGAACCGCCAAGAAAACTGTCGAGGTTGGCAAGTAACACATTTACGGCTATAAACCTGAGGAACTGATCAACATCGAGATATTCCTCTACCTTTTCTTCAAAAGAATCATCCTCGGATTTGTGTATTAATCTCGAGAATTCGATGACACGCTGTTTTTGTTCTTCTGTCGGCTTAGTTTTAGGGACAAATCCGATTTGGTACTCATCCCATTCCTCACCAAAATACCGGAATGCTCCAAAGGTGCTTGGCTTCATCAATAGTCCCTTCGCTGAGCTATAACGGTCTTTGAGGAACCGCTTGTCCACCTGCTCAATTATCGTGTAGAGCCCATGTGGTCGACGATCGATTTTGCCAGGGATGGTCAGGCTGACCTTCGCGTATCCGACCCGAGAGCAGTAGATCCCTGCCTCGCGAAACAATTCATAGGACAATGGTTCACGTATCAGGGATCCATTGTTGAGGCTTATCTTAGTTAAACCGTGGAACTCCAGTTCATCATCGTATTCGTTGAAATCGATCTTGAACGATAATCGCCTTGTCACATCATCTTCAACATACGCAAAAAATGTTCCGTTACCCTTGTAACGCAAGCCGACACCTTTAATCGTTTGGCCGTTGATCGTGAGGTTCGCTTGACCGTATTGGTGATCGACACCTAAATATCCGGCTACCCCAGGCCTTGTCGATTTCTCACTACGAAAATGACCACCGGTCCAGGCATCCACCATCACGCCTTTGATCGCTAAGTCGAAGTCCATTTTCGTTCCCTTGGGTGGCTGTAACTTGGTCCATTCCTCCTGTTCGATCCAAATGTGGATATCTATGACGTTATCCAGACCAAAGAGCGACTTCGACTCTTCAGACGGTTTCTCCCCTTGGCTAAGCGCCAGGCCAATCGACATCAAAAAAACAATTATAAAGACCCAAGTTAATCGTTTCACAATTTGATGTAATAATATATAATAATGTCTCTTATCGGACGCTAGTAATGTAGTAACCATCCCTCAGTCTTTTTAACTATCTTTTTCCTAGATTTAGACATCTTTTTTTCAGTTCGAGATTTCAGGCACACTGCAAAAGGGTCTACCAACAAGAGAAGATAGTGCAACTTCGTGATGAGGAAAAAATGCAAGTAATGGACATGAACATCGAAGTGCTACAGTAAAAGCTGAGTAAGTCCTCTTAATCTGTCGTGTTATCCACATCATACACCATATAAAAATTGGTGTGTATAGAACGCTTACTACTACACAACCGCACCCAAAACCTATGATTATTTTCCAATTTTCTTTCCAAAAGCTATTGGTATTTTCTTCTGACGAACTAACTTCCACTTTCTTAAACCTATCAGCAGAATAAACGATAACATCACTCCTTCTGTGCTAGGTTCCACCAAGTAATTTTTGTTTTTACCCCCTATACTGATCAACTTCAATTTTTACTTGCTGAGGATTTTGCTCTACGACCGTTCTTTTTATTTGTCTTCCGTTCTTCAAATAACAATATCAGTGTCCGTTGTGCTATCCAGTTCTATGTAGAGAATGCCATCATAACTAAGGAAGTCAGTCTAACTGAACAGATCAATTAACAAGCAAACCACGCACTTTCTCACGATCGTAACCTATAAATTCGGACTATTTTACTGATATTGTCCATCGGTCTATTTGCTTATGGGACTTCTAAAACCTTTTCGAACCTTCCACCTTGGCCCTCCTACACCAAAACAGCTAGATAGTAATTTTGAAAACAGAACTACCGCTTCTAGAAGTGTTTCCTTTTCCCAAGGAAACATCCCCGAAATGAGGTTAGTTGCCTAGACAATAAAAAACCAATATCGGGTGGCCGATCGTTATCATGTAATTGCAAGAACATAACAAAATCGAGACCAGTATGAGAATCATTTGCAGATTTTTCGGCGTATAGGAGCAGATCATCTACAAATTTGATTTTATCCTTATTCGAATTACAACCGTATCAGAGACAAACATAAAAAAATGTCGAGAAGTAAGTTTAGATCGATTCAAGAGGCAAAAGGAACCAAATAAATCTTATAAATTACAAATTTCTATTCACTAGATCGAGATGGAATCTGAACAGTAATAGTATTAGATAATCCAGTACCTTTGGGGCCGGACGTACTCGGGCATAGAGCATAAACACGATAACGATATGTACTACCAGGAACAACTTGCTTGTCATGGGCAGTGGTAACATCAGCAGAAAATTGTCCTATATGATTATGGAATGGATGATTGTCTTTCCCCTCTGCTCTTTGTAAGATATATGCTCCTTCATTAGTAGCGTTATCAGTCCATTTTAGGCTAACTGACGCGCGAGAGACTGATACAGAATGTAGATTACTTGGTGCATTTGCTGAAGGTGATCCTGGTTTAGGACCTCTTCGTTGATGAGAGGGTGGGCGAATGGGAACTAGCGGTGGTCGATTTCCTGGTTCATCCAATTGCTTACGAGCAGTTTTGTATCTCAAGCAAATAAAATCCTTAATCGATTGAACAATATAATTGTAACCTTGATCTTGTTTGTTGGTAGCCCGACGGTCTGGAAATGGATCCGTTTCTAAATCAGTTAAGATTTGCTCATACAGTATGTCGACTTGAGGTAGCAGCTTATCAGGATGAAAGTAATTTTCTAGGATCGTGTCAGCTATTTTTCGGTAACGAGCTAGAAGTTCTCGATTGTTGACAATTCGCTGGATTAGTGGAGAGGGTGAGCTACCGATTAATGGCCAGCCAGCATGCCAACCGTCAATTACTGGAATATAACCGAAGGCTTTGTCTGCAAACCCGACATCCAAATCCCAAGGAATATAATGCCAACGGTTACTCATGGGGGGACAGTACAAATAATAATTATGTGGATTGGTACCTGTTAGTTGGTCAAAGGCCCCAGAAAACAACATGACAGCCATTGTCTTTAGAAAAGCATCCAGATCGATTATCGATTCTATAACTTGAGCAAAATCATTGTCGGTCGTCTCGTTGATCTTAGTTATCAAGTCAATGACATCCATAGCATTCTGCTGATTAGCCGCCTTTGATTTCGGCTCAAAAGCTATCGGATTGGCATCCGTCTCTGGTGGCATGGGGCCTAAATTAGCTGACCACAGACTTGATCGGTCAAATATATCAACTTTATATAAAGATCCACCATCAGCTAATTCATTTTTGATAAAGACTCTATCAATACGCTCAACATTGACGTATACCCCTTGGTATTTTCCATTCAAATATAGTTTACTATAGTTAGATCGAGAGGCTTTGACATCTAGCTGACGAAGAATTGACGTAATCAACCGTTCACTAAATAAACTACCAAATTGAATTCCATTATCGAGTGATATTCGCTTCAATCCAAGAAAAGATTGTCCTTTTTCAAATTCATTAAACTTAATGAGGAAACCACGTTTATGCTTTTGATGCGGGTGTGATGAGCTATTACCTTTGTAGCGGACACCGACATTTTCAATAGTTTGACCGGCCCACTGAAAGGTAGCTGGAACGTAAATTCGCCTAGGAAGTGCTGACTTCATTTTTTGTAACTGATGATCGGAGATTTGTAAGTCAATGATCTGAACCTGATTTGGATTATAAAAGATATTACTACTTGAGAGTACCTCAGCTGATGAACTGCCACTTGTTAGCCAAATACATAGTCCAACATTCCATAATATCAATTTCCATGGCCCAAACCTATTTCGATCTAATATCAAAAAAGACACACGTATTGCAGAGGTATTATTTAGCATAATGGTGAATAATTTCCTTATTGAGATGAAACTTAGCTAGGAAGCTGAATTTGTTGAATATGAAAATCAGATATTAATTGAATTAAAACGAGATTATTCTGAATAAATCGTTGAATAGAAAGCAGTTAAGTGTGTCTTTTGCTATTCAGATTTTATAATAGAGAAATGTATGCCTATTTAGTAAGTTGTCAAGATGTCGAATGGATTTAGTCTTCCACAGTACAGTTATTTCTAAAAAATAACAATATATCATATTACATATTTGAGGACAGTCTTGTTGTCGGGAAAGATTACAAGAGTAAAACATTTTTGGTCGATAAAAAATCTTGGTGTGATGACTACCAAGAAGAGAATAAGTATGAAGGAAAAAGATCAAAGACTACTGAAATGCCAGCTTTGATCTCTTAAGTTTTGATGAATATTATTTATAAAATTTTATATGTTTTAAATATTACTTTTTTGACATTAAAGGTCTTGATCCACGTAAATAACTTAAGCTCAATATTAAGATTGCAACAAACATAAGTTCCACTACTAGAAATCTTGGGTCTCCGTAGTGTCTATCCACACCACTGAATAGGTTATCCAATATTAACCATTCCAATTGGTGCAGCTGGAGTGATTTGAAACGGTGGGTATAACGACCCATGAATCCTTCAGGAAATCCATCTAAAACTCCATCTACGAAGCGTAGAAGATAGTGATCCCAGAGATCATAGCTGGTGGATACTAGCATACCATAACCGTAGTGTATATCTATCTTCACCCCCCAAACAAGGATGATAATAGCGCCTAGCATCCAACCCCAAAATACAGAACGAGAAAATAAAGAACCCGAAGGACTACAATCGTGGTAAGTAAAAATAGCTAAAGTATCGATCACCGCGTGGGATAGAAACGCATAACCTAACCCTATTGATAACCATGTCCATTCAGGAAGGTTGTTTGACCATCTTAGTATACCGTTCTTACGCTTGATCGACATTTGTCCTAAGTGAATACAAACCATACCAGATAGTAGATGAGCTGGAAGCATCATAGCAAAATTTTATTACTTTTTTTAATTATCTAATTATTATCAAAAATCGACCGAACAACACAAAATATGTGGAAAATGTAGTGATACATACATGTACAAAAGTTTCGGTGTCTGATTAAAAGAGATGAAGACGAGGCCCATTATTGTAATTGTTAAATTGACAAGTATCGAAATTAAACCATCGGGCTAGTTTAGTCAGGTTGTCATCAATTTAATTTCCGATTGTTCCTATACTAGGCGAAAAATCCAACACTATTGTTACTTGTTGTTTACTGCCCAATTGCAACTGCTAGGCATATTTTAATGCGTTGTATGATATACAAAGGTATATTTTCTGGGTCAACTATCTCACATCCAATCAATCTCTATATTAGCAACAGCAAATTACGAGATACTTTCAGGTACATAGCAGTATATTAATTTCCTTAATTCAAAGATTAAATTGAGGGCTAAGTTTGACGTAATCACTTCTTTGAATGAACCTATATCCTTCGGAACTTGAGGTGTGATATAGCCCTCAATTCAGGATTCCTTTGATGCTCATGCACATCCTCGATGCAGCTGAACTCTATTTCAACTAATCGATGTGGGACCACATTCAAAGTTGTCATAGGACCTGATTCTTGCGACCTATTTAGGGACTAATTTCAGTCCAATTTATTTGACCCACTCAAGGTGTTTTTCTTTTCCACCTAGAGGGTTGTTCACGAAATAAACCATTTTAATGGACTCAAATTTGTCTGCTTTGTCCCGATTGAGATAACCATCGGCGTGAGCCGGTTTAGTGCTTAACCAGAACCAAAATGAAAACATGATAATAAAGTAACACCAATTACAATGTAAAAAGGTCTGTCCTTCCAAGGCATTACTAATCTCTTTTGTTGATTTCTATGCACGCTCCGAACATGAAACTTTGGAGTTATTGAGATCAATACAACAAAATGAGAAGAGATATTATTTTCTGTTACATCCAGAGCAAGATTGTCTAATAACGAAATATAGAACTTTAGTAAAAGAAAATTAATCCAGACAAACAATTACCTGAAAAACGAGTCAGCACCATTGATAGCTAGTCAGCATGAGTTAACAAGTATAAATAACCAAAATAAATTAGGCTATTTATTGAGTGTTTTAATAGGTAATCGGCTACCGCTAAAAGTTACTAGGAACAAATATAACCGAGAAAATTACGAAACTACAATTATATCAATGAATAATGGTATTGGAAACGAAACAGAAGAGAAAACCAATTGAGTAGTACAATTGATTGAAGGACACCCAAAAAAGAAAGAACTACCTCCGAAACTCAAGCCTTCGTATCCTTTGCGCAATCTGAATGACCGTTTAGAAGGAAGTAAACCAAAAAGTAATATAGTATCGCTTACTATAGAAGAAAATTACCGTATTGAACTCTGTGGATATTCGCAAACTTATCATCGGTACTAGGAAAAAGTCCGGTTAAGATGCAGCGTTCAGGTTTCAACTGGTAACAAATTATAGGCAGTTTATCTGGTGTCTTCGATACGTGTTCATCAATAGATTAATTTGATCCCCGGTTAGATCCGTTTTGTAGATCCTCACTTTATTTATCACGCCGAAGAAGCTACTGGCTATCATTTGCCAATCATCAGCACTAATCCACAGATCCAAATCAGAGCGGTTATTCTGACTGCCTTCTTCTTCTGGTTGGCCATTGATATAGATGCTTATTTTTCTTTTAGCAAAACTACCTAGGAAATGATACCAGCCTCTTTGCTTCCAATCTACAGATTTGGATTCAACAAGATGATTATCAGGATTGACTATAAAGTCTAAAATGGAAAATATAGAGTAGCTCTCGGATATCATACGACTTTGGCCGGTTAGTTTATCATTTCAACTGATCTGTTATGATAGTCGAATTGATCAAATACAGAGATGGTTTATCTGCCACCTCCATGTAGCTGCCACTAGCGAAATCTAAAGCAGAACCCAATTTCCCCGCGACCCATTTAGGACCTTCAAAATACAAGTAAGATAAATGAAATCAAGACAGATAGTGGGGAAATATTGTACTTATTTGAAACCTACCTATTAAGTAGAATTGCAAAAGAGCCATTAATCTGAAATTTCATGTTTATTATTTTCTTGATTTTAAATTCTGGTTGGAACATGTCTAAAAAAACAATTTGTATAGAATAGGTCGGTACACATGCATTATATATTCTTGTAATATTCCTATTTTCTCATCGCTGTTTC
>JACLAC010013133.1_pt1 | contig 24187 bp, 27 predicted proteins | sample 8027881 | NCBI WGS metagenome assembly JACLAC01 (sample SAMN15725517, study PRJNA655200) | protist metagenome | isolation source: fluorescence activated cell sorting (FACS) single amplified genomes of... | place: Spain: Blaines Bay Microbial Observatory, Mediterranean Sea | collected 2016-01-19 | reverse complement strand
TCATTGATTGAGGAAATGATACGCCCTGAATACCTATGCTTGGATCATAGGATGGGGCTAGAGGCAAATTTTGAATCAGAAAAAGTTTTGATGAAAACAATGTCGAGTATGGTCACTCCTGGGCCTTGCAAAATTCTTTATGAAAATGAGGAGATTGTTGTTACCCGATGGTTTTCAAAATTTAATGAGACAGACCTAAGATACATTGCAGTTATGTCCACCTTTCATGTCAGGGAAGGAAAAATATTTAGACAAGAAGTCGTCAGAGAACTTTTGGATTATGACCCTAGCGAAGGTCAAGATTGGAACTGGGAAGATTACGAGTGATTGGGCAGGTTATGGGCTACACCATCGCAGAAATCAAATCACATGTAGGAGCATGAGGAGAGCAAATGACTAAAGCAGAAATATATGAAAAGGCTTGGGTTCTAGCACAAAAAAATGATTTTTCCATAGTAGATGAAATCTATCATCCAGATTATAAATCGTTTGATTTTAGGACAGGCATTTATGCGAATCTTGAAGATGACAAAGTTATTGTTTCCACATTAGACGAAGAATGTACTTATGGCCCATATGAGGTAATTTATGAAAATGATGAGTTTCTGTGTTTTTACAAGTACGTAAAATCTCAAATAGAGGGAGAAAATGAACCATCGTTTGAGACTTTCATGCACGCTATCAATTACAAGGACGGGAAAATTATAAAGCAGAAAACTACAGTACAAGAATTAGATTTTGACCCAAGTGAGTATTTCGACTGGAACTGGGAAGACTACGAGTGATCAGCAAGCCTTTGGTGGGCTACACCATCGCAGAAATCAAATCACATGTAGGAGCATGAGGAGAGAGAATGACCAAAGCAGAAGCATTCGATAAAGCAACAAAGTTGGCGATGAAAGGTGATCTGACATTGTATGATGAGATTTTACACCCCGATTACGAATCAATGAATCAGCGTGTACGAATCAACCGAGAAATGAGTAAATCCATTCTTTCGGAAAATGGATCTCTTTTCACTGTTGGACCAATGCAAAAAATCTATGAAAACGAGGAGTTTGTATGTATTCATCGCTTTTCAAGAATTGCCAATCAGGATGTTTTCTATGAAGTCCTGACCGCAATTACATATGAAAACGGGAAAGTGATTACTCAACAAATGGTTCGACAGGAACTAGATTACGACCCCAGCGAAGGCCAAGACTGGAACTGGGAAGACTACGACTGATCGGCATGTCGCTAGAAAGTTTTAAAGAAGGAGAATAGATGGCAAATGCACTGAAAGGGAAAACTCTGACTACGTTGACTGTTATTTTACCAAATGAAGAAGTTGCAGCGGAGATGATGGACAATATAGAGGGCCACCTTGAGTTCATGCAGGAAAAGAGTTACCGAGATGGCCCGCTAAAGCTGATTCAATACTTCATCTCATCTGGCCCTGAATGGAAAGAAAGTTCCTCATTTCTAGATGGAAAGATGCCCGAGAAAACAGGGAGAGTAGTGGTGACACTGGTTGAAATCTATGAAACCGATGATGGGTTACATCATCACTGGGTTGAATCAAGGGAAACTTACCCAGATTTTGAAGCTTGGATAAGGGAAGTCGGAGGAGAAATTCAACTACACAGTTTCCAGAAAATCATTCAGAGCCTTTGGGACTGACAGGATGGACAGTCACTAACCTCTTTCAAGTGAGAGGAGAGGCTAGGTGGTTTGAATCATTAGGGCTAAGAAGTCGCATCAAGGATTCTTTGCTTATGGCTCTTTGGATTTTTAGGTAACTGAGAGAACTAGTCAAATTCAGTTTAATCTTATTCTCTTTGATCCAGATTTTCTAAACACATTTGAATTCTCTCTAGGGTCCCGTTATCTTCAAAAACTGTTGAAACACAGCCAAATTCCCCGATCCAACTAGATTTATATTCATTCCAGAGTTCAACCTTTGGTTTGAATGAGTTCCAGTCATCAAAAGTACCAAAATCTACATAGATCAATCCCTCAATTAGATCGACTTTGGTCATTAGTCTGCAGCCACAATTTTCACAAAAATATTTATATACGGATTGTCCGCTACCTCCTTTGTATTCGAACACTTTGAGTTCACCCGAAAACTCAACTTCAGATTCATAAAAAACTACCACTGTTGCCATACTTGCACCTGTTAGCTTTTTGCAAGTAAGACAGTGGCAGTTGAAAACCAGCATAGGATCATATTCAGTTGAATAAGTAAGATTTTTACAATAGCAACCACCTGTATGCTTGATCATAAATGCCTCAAATTTGTCGAGTTCAGGTAAATGACAACAGGATAGCTTCCTGCAAAAGAGTAGAATTGCTGACATATCCCACCACAAGCATTTGAAGTCAAGGCACAGAAGCTATCTGGGCCTGCGTTGGTTGGGTTTGTGGTGAGTGAGGTTAAATCACGAATTCCAGCATAAGGAGAGAGAATGACCAAAGCCGAAGCATCTGAAAAAGCTTGGCGTCTTGCTTACAAGGGTCATTTTTCGCTGGTTGAGAAACTATATCATCCTGATTGTAAACACTTCGATCATAGAGTTGGATTGGAAGTCAATTTAGATATGCAGAGTGCATTGATGACAGCATATGAAAACACAACTTTTGGTCCATTTCGGGTTATCTATGAAAATGAAGAATTTTTATGCATACAACGCTATCTCAGAAATGAAAGTACTAAAGGTAACTTTGTTTGGTCATTGGTTTCAGGCGTCAATTATAGAGATGGCAAAATCATTCGACATGAGACATCTGCTGAAGAACTAGACTACGACCCCAGCGAAGGCCAAGATTGGAGTTGGGAGGATTACGAATGATGCACGCACTGCTGACAATACTTTTCATACTGCTGACAACAACAGCCTTCGCAGATTCTGCAGGCTGCCCCAAATACGACCGCAAAAGCTACCGTCACTGGATTGATGAAGACAAGGATTGCCAGAACGCTCGTCACGAGGTGTTGATTGAGGAGTCCCTCTCGACGGTTGGGTTCAAGACAGAAAAGGGCTGCAGAGTAGTCTCAGGAAGCTGGAATGACCCGTATTCTGGCAGAACCATTATGGATGCCAGCAAGCTCGACATTGACCACATGGTGCCTCTCAAGGAGGCCCACCAGTCTGGTGCTGCCAACTGGTCAAGGGAGCGCAAAAGAGCCTATGCCAATGATATGGATGATCCAGACACCTTGATTGCTGTTGATCGTGGTCTTAATCGTCAGAAGGGAGCCAAGGATCCAGCAGAGTGGTTGCCACCCAATCCAGCCTATCAAACCGAATATGTGAGGGCTTGGGTAGCTGTGAAGCTGAAGTGGGGATTGACCGCTGATCGGAAAGAGTTAATGGCTTTACGGAAATTACTTGGGAATCAAGTCGAGTTGCCGAGAGAGGCACCAGAGATGAACTGCACTTCCATTGGGCAGTCTAGCCAGCTAACATTGCCCTCAGTAAGTTTGGAGGTCGTTTGTGGAAGCAAACGCTATTGCAAACAAATGAATTCTTGTGAAGAAGCGAGAGCTTTCCTGAGTCAATGTGGACTCAGTCGCTTGGACGGGGACAAGGATGGAGTGCCTTGTGAGGTTCTTTGTAATTAGTGCGCAACAATAAAGTGAGCCTTGGATGTTGTTACTCTAAATTAGTTGATTCGGAGTGGTAGACTTGGATGGATAACAACTACATCTGGTTAGAGGAACACTCTGTTGGGCAACTTCAATTTATCAATTGAGATCTTTCAGATCGTCTCTCTTCTCCAGATCAAGGTGGGAGGATTGCAAGGCTGGGGATAACTTAAGTTTTGCAAATGGAGCCTCCAATGAACACCACCCCCTTTGAATTCATCCACCCAGTCCCACCGCCAAGCATTCAGAACACAGAGTGTCCACTGTTTGAATCAATGGTGTCTGCAGGCTTCCCAAGCCCTGCTCAGGATTACTACGACGGTTATCTAAATCTGCATCAGTACCTGATTCCTGATCCCAACAACGTCTTCTTTGTCCGTGCTAATGGGGACTCGATGACTGGTGCAGGCATCTTTGATCAGGATTTACTGATCGTCGATCGCTCCAAGAAAAAACCCAATGGAAAAGTTGTGATTGCTTCTCTCAACGGGGAATTCACCCTCAAGCGACTGGTGCAGACACGGGAGTGTTTTGAATTGCAGCCCGAGAATTCAGACTATCCAAGCATCCCCATTTCAGTAGATGATGACTTCCAAATATGGGGCGTGGTGCGCCATGTTATTCATAAGTTGTAGAGTGTGAGCATGAGCCAGCCTATCAATTCTCAGTTGTTTTATGATCTATAATGGCCAAATCGAAAATCTTACTGGTCTTTTGGAGTCAGGTTTTAGGAATTATAAAAGTGAATTATTATGCAAAGAAATATTGCAAGGACGTATTTGCGTTGCAGCAGGAGCATACCAGACTCAGAGTGGCGAAAATTATCTGCACTGGGAAAGCTATTCTGAGAGACCCCTCGGGTGTTATGTGATCGATTAGCTGATTTCGCTCTTTTTCAATATAAATTCGGTTGCCATTTCACCAATTAGGACACATGGCGCCATTGTATTACATCGAGGTATTGTTGGCATTACAGAGGCATCGACAACTCTTAATTTGCTGATACCATTTACTTTAAGTTCGGGGTCAACTACTGCTTCACCAGCTTTTCCCATCGCACATGTCCCACAATAATGGTAGAGACTGCTAGCGCTACTTCGAACTAATGCTTCAATTTCTGCGTCACTGTCTGGAAAAGGTGCTAGCGGTGTGTAGCCACCAGCGAACATGGAGCTAAGCATTGAATGAAGAGCTTTTCCAGCAGATATTAAGGCTTGTATATCAGATACCTCATTCAAATAATTTGGTGAAACTATTGGCTTAGAAGTAGGATCTGTACTGGAAATCTTTACAGAACCTTTACTGACTGGTTTGTTCAGTGTTGAAAGTAAAAAAAATAAATTTTCTGCAGGTAAGTTCACTTCAGGAAGAAATGTTTTTAAGGATTCCTCGGTTGAGGGCCCCCAAAGGAAGGTTTGCATATCTGGCGTGGTCAACCCCTCTCTACTTTTGGTCATAATGTAAGCTGAAAGCCTATGTTCAGGAACACTATTAACTTGGGGTGACAGAAACAAATAACCAGCAGAAACATGATCTCTCAAATTCTCACCAACTCCACTCAATACATTTACAGGGTTAATACCCATTTTTGATAAAAGTTCTGAATTTCCAATTCCAGATCTTTGCAAAATTGCTGGTGATTCAATTGCTCCAGCAGATAAGATTGTTTCTTCATTTGCATAAACAGTTTTAGTTGATTCACCTTCAACTATTTGAATGCCAGTACACACACCACCGGACTCTACAAAAACTTTGGAAACAAATTTTCCAGTGACAATTGTTAGATTTCTGTTTTCTAGTTGTGGATATAAATATGAGTGTAGCATCGAAAATCGTTGATTTTCTTTGATCAAGCCTTGTGTTGTTCCACAACCCTCACTACCTAACAGCATCTCACCATTAACATCAGAGTACTTTTGAAAACCGGCTGTCTCTGCACTACTGAGAACATCTTCTACCAACTCAGTTTGATTGTTTAATTGCTTAACATACAGTTTCCCCTCGTAACCGTGATATTCATTGGTTTCCCCATCGAAATTTTCGATATATTTGTATTTCTGTAAAGCATTGGCCCAACCCCACTTGGAACTTCCGGTTGCTGATTCCCAGTCATCATAATCCTGCTTGTAACCTCTTACCCACAAGGATCCATTGATTCTACTGCCACCTCCGATACCTCTTCCAGTTGCCAAAAGCATCTGACGATTACCGATTGCTGGACTTTCGAAAAAATAATTGTTCGATTTGTTTCCACCAAGATTTACAAAAACACTGTCAGGATCTCTTTCCTCCTCCTCGGCATACCAATCACCAGATTCAACAAGAAGTACAGTTTTCCCACTTTTTTCGGCTAGATTTGCTGCTAACACACATCCGGCACTGCCTGCTCCAACCACAATGTAATCATAATTTGTTTTCAATTCTCTCTGGTTCGCTTGTACCTCATTGGCTTTTTCACCACAGCTTGCTACTGACATGACAGTGGTGGCTGCAACTCCCAAAGCTAAAGATCTTTTGATGAAATCTCTTCTTTTGATTTTGCCGGTGTAGTAGCCAAATTCTAGTCGATCAAATTGTTCTGAATTCATCATTTTTCTTTCGTAAAAAAATATGATTTTATTAAAATATTTTAGAGAGTAAATGAATGTAAGTTAAAATTTTAATTTTACATGATATGATTTGGAAAGTTAATTTGCAAAAGTGCAGAATAGACAACTGAGTCGATCAAAAAAGTTTTTTGCTACTATAAAAAATTAACCCTCTAAAGATTTGATTGATGCTCTCCTTGACTGGTGCTTGCTCGGTCCAGTTGGTTCCTAAGTCCAGAAATGTTGACAAGTAAAAGGGGTTGATGGGATCCATTTTTCTCCTAATGATTGAGAATCACCACCGAAAGTGGTGATTCTCCGATGGGACTCAATGCTTATTTGGAAGCTTTACAACTCAAAAAAACTAAAGCATCACCATCTCGCATCAGTACAGTCAGTATTTTCAAAATTCTTGAGCAAGTATTCCAAGCGATCGATGCGCCGGTCATACTCGATGAGCTGCTCCTGTTTCTCTTTGCCATTTCGTCCGTAGCGTCTGCAAAGAGAACGAGTCGCTTTGGCTTCGTGCAACTCGTATTCGATTTCTTCAAGAGTCTCAAGAAAGCCCTCACCACTGTATCCATCCGGTATTGATTGCTCATCTTCATCATCATCTTCATCAGGTTCATAATTTGAGGCCATACCCCAAGCGTCATCGGGCCCAAAGGCGTTTTCAAGTAATTCAAGATAGCGCTGTTTCTGTTCATCAGTGAACAGCACAGCAATATCCAGCGCATCAGTTTCGCTGAAGTATTCCTCTCTCAACTGCTGATAGCGCTCTAACTGGGCTTCTGTCAGTTCATCGATAGAAACACCAGAGTAGGTGGTCTTACTAGCAATTTCCCAAGCCTCTTCGTGAGACAGACCCTCTTCCAGCACCTTATCAAGATAGACTTCTTCTTGATGGTCTTTTAGCCACTTCGCAATTTCTTTGGCGCGTTCTTCATCGAAATGTTCCGAGTAGTTTTCCCGCAAATTGTAGAAACGCTCGAGATGCCCTTCGCTCCATTCAAGGTCCATTTTTAGGCCATATTATAATTGTTGAATCATTTCCAAAACGTCACGTTACAGCTGGCTATAAACCTTCCAGCAGGCTTCAATCCCGAACATAGACTTTAAATCGCGGTGACAGGTGTACCGGCATGAAATCAGGAAAGTCTGGCTCTGACCGGTTGTGTAGATGTTCCACTCGGTATTTGTCTTTCGACTCCACGTATTCGCGCTTGATCCAGAGGTCGTTATCAAGTCTTCCCGAAGCGCCAAGGGGCTTACGGAACGCTTGGTTGTTGTGTACGTCATGTAGTGGCTTGCAGGTCCAGCGGTCTGAAAACGTTGGGTCACGCTCATCTAATTTGGGTAGACCCATCTGGCTTGCAATAAAATCAGTTTGGTCTTCTTCAAACAACAAGCGCAGCCGCTGAGCTTCGGCAAAGTAATCAGCAAGCTCTGGCGGAATGTCTGATATGCGTTCTGCCATTTTATAGATGAGACGTTTGGCGTCATCCCGAGACTTCCAAAAGCGCTCACGTCTTTGATCGCAAGTTAAATTCATTGCAATTCTTCTGGTTCTGAGGTTCTTACTTCAACGATGCTAAACTTCACACAAGGTCGGACACTCGCAATCACCGAGTGCCGACCATTGAGCAAAATTCACAAGTAGAACGTTAAAAAACTGAAGTCTCACTTCCAATTACCAGTGGGATCCATTCTCAAGCCTCTCGAATCTGCGCCTTCGCTTTTTCGTAGTTATCGTACTCTGTGACTCCAGCTTCATGGCAGACAAAATAACGCCCCTTGTACTCGTAAAGATCGACTTCCCATCCATAAAAACCAGTTCCCTCTAGGTGATCTAGATGTTCTGCGTTTTCAAGAATAAATGACCACCACTCTTCACTGTCCTCATCTGGTTCCACTGGTTCGGGCTCAGGAATTAATTCTATTGGAAATACACCATCGAGGAATGCCTCAACTTCGCCCTCTCTTGGTGGACTAAAATCTTTTTCCTCTCTGGGCTTGAGGTATCCATCAGGATCACGCAAGAAAGCAAGATCGTCCAGCAAGTACCGATCAAGATCGTTAACTAGAAACCAGCAATACAAGCGTTTTTTTATAGTAAACTCAGACGGAACATACTTGGTGTTTCTGAGCTTGTGACCATATCGACTCATGTTAATTCTGTGATCTATTTTAGCGTAGAGATCCTCTACTCGTTGCCGCTCTTGATTTGAAAGTTCCATAATTACACCTCCACTGATTGATCAGGGTTGCTCCAAAAAATGGAGATGTAAGAACTGGTCTGGGCACTGAGCGATGAATTCAAAATCAATGAAGTGTCATACTCAAAATTGGTGAATGTGAATAACCCAAAATTTGAAGATGGTTCGACCTCCAGAATACATGGAGTACCCTCAGAAAAGCTGTCTAGGGGCAGTACCGAAGAAATGAAACCCTTTGCGACTGGCAAAGGTAATAGTGCTGGTTCAGTGGTAATGATGGATGGCGAGTACATAGTGTCGTCTCCTGAAATTTGATTAGGAGAACAACCCAAGGAGGCAAGCTCTGCTGACAGATGGGCATGGAAGCCATTTGGCAGGGAAAACACGGTCTCCAGTGGTTGCTCAGGATTCAGAGACAAACAGCGGGGATCCAAAATTGGAGACCGGCTGTCGCTTTAGCAAAATTTATTGACCGCCCTGCAAGCTGCTCTTCAAATCGGCGGTAGAAACAAAAAAACCCGTCCAGCCAAATCAGGCCAAAACGGGTTCAAGAAAATTGATCCGCTTTAGCTGAATTTGTAATGCGCCCGCAATCTGTAATCAAATCGGCGCTACTGAAACTGATTAATAACGTACCACAAAACTCAGAAAATGAAATAATAAATTTTGAATTTGTTTCAATAGGTACAGAACATGGACTTTATCATTCGTAACGAACGCTCACAGAGTCAGCCAGCATCGACTTCGAACGAGTATCTTTGCTTCGTCAGTGTTGGAGATGGTCGCTTTAGATTGGATGTCTGGACAAGGCCACTCATCTGCGAATACCATGAGTGGCTTTCGGAACAGCAGGACGAAGACGCTGAGAAGTTCAATTATGACATTGAACTCCCAGCTACAATTAATGATAAAGCTGTCTATGGAGTTGAAGGTGAATTTATATTGGCTGATGCACATCATCAGAAGTTCTATCTTCAAACATTGTTGAAATACAGAATGCCTAGACCCTATTGCTAAAAAAGCTTGGACCAATGCTCACATCGCCGCTAGTCACGCACATTCCCCATTCTTCGATAGAAGTCCCACTCGACATCCGTGATCAGTTTGTACTGAATGATGACGAACTAGATCTGGAGATCAAAAAAATCACCGAAATTTTCTGGGACTTATCATGGACCAGAAAATTTCATTGGTAACTTTTTGGCCCACATTCCCAGCCATTTTGAAAATTTTAAAGTAGAACCAAAATTGATGATTGCCGAAGGTGATTATGTTTTTGTATTAGCCCATGGAACTGCGGAAGGCATGGATGCTGATTTTGGGCACCTTTACAAAATTCAAAATGAGAAAATCACTGAGTTTCATATACTTGATGATTCCCAAAAATTAGCCTCCATCATGAAGGCCATGTAGCTTATCTACAGCGCTGCAGTTCTACATTAAAGTGGAACTGCAACTCTATTCCGTAAAATTGCGACTTCCCCGCATTACCTCCAAAAGTTACTACTACCAACCTTTCAACTTCATTTCTGACTGTACTCGTTCATTGCGCTGATTAGCTACCCAAGGTCGACATCTGGGTTAATCCAACATTATCCAAGCGGTGATTGTATTTTAACTACCTGATGATAATTAATTCACCAGATTGTTAAACGCTGTAGAATATTGAAATTTTAATCTATGACACTGGGGTGGCTTAATTCTAAATCTTGAAGGAGGACTAGATGGCAAACGCATTAGATGGGACATCAACCGTATGCATTGTTTGGAAAGTGCCAACGCAAGAAGGTGTACAAGCACTGAGAGACTTTTTCGAGTTTCATTACACATACATGAAGGAAAAAAGCTATCAACAAGGGCCCCTAGAATTAATTCAGTATACAATTTCAGAAAGCCCTGAGTACGCCAATGATGCTTCATGGCATGAAGGCGCATTCCCTCCAACCACTGGCAGAACTATTTTCACTCTTTTTGAAATTTACAGGACTCCTGACGGCCTTCATCATCACATGATCGATAGTAAGGATTTCGCTGCTGAACTCTATGAAATAGCAACAACATACGGTATCGAATTTCACTTGATGAACCAAATGAAAGTTATTCAGAGTCTTTGGGATTAAGAGCAATCAATTTTGGTGCAGGAATTTGTTCATGAAATCCTTATCTGCAACATCTTATTGGTTATTTTTAAGAAAGTCCCTTGTCTAAGTCGAGCTTTCCGACTCCTCTCCCAATGACCAACCATACGCCTTCATTTCTGAACGTATCCAGTCATTGAGCTGAATAACAACTCAAGGTCAACATCTGGGTCAATTCGTATTTGGTCTAAATTCTTGACAATCTCTATCTATGAATTGATAAGTTGATTTGCCAAGAGCGACCTCTGGCAAAAAAGAGTTTTTCATACGTCAATTGTATTCTTTGCATAAGGAGTCCCTATGGCAATTCTGGTTTGGATTACTCTCACAGCGAAAGATGGCAACTGTCATCAAGTTCTTGAATTACTTGATTGTCCCGAAGGCAACGATTTCACAGCATCTCAGCAAGGTTGTGAACGATTGGAGAGGTCTGTAGACCATGACAATCCCAATCAGATACTTCTGACTGAGCTTTGGAGTTCAAAGGAAGACTGGGATGCCTATTTTGAAATGCAACAAGAGGTGAGGGACAACAATGGTTTCAACAGGCAACTTTCGGAATTGATAGAGGAAAACGGGATTGAAATTAAATTTTCTGAAGTCAATAAATCCAAAAGCAGCAATGTACCGGAGCATGTGCAACGCATCCTAGACAACGATAAAGACTATAAGCACTTCCTAGTTGTGCATGCTTACGTCTCTGACGAAGCCAGAAAAGAAATGCTTACCCCTCCAGAAAAGCGTGACCCTCCACAATCAAGACGAACAGAACGTGAGTGGGCTCAAGAAAATGCACAGCGTAAAAACGCAACAGTTATTCAACACTGGGTTACGAATGAGGATTTTCTTTATTGTCACTGGCTCGCTAGGAGTGAACAGGATGTATACAGAACACTTGAAGAAATGGGTATGGAAGGAAGACTCATAAATTCAATGGCTCACGAAGCACATTGGTACGAAACTGCGTTCCGCAATTCGGATAAAATTACGCCAAATCTTCCTGAAAATGGATACAGCTGGTAAAGACTAATCCACCGCAAATAATCAGCGTAGTTCCAAAGAGTATTTTGGTAACCTTAGGAAATTAGAGGTAGTTAAAATGGAAGAAAAACATTTCTTTGTTGTACACACTTTTGTTTCTGATGAGGCTAGAAAGGAATACCTAACGCCACCAGAAAAAAAGAATCCACCCCAGAAAAGAGCAACAGAGCGAGAATGGGCTCAAGCAGCAACAGGTAAATTTGCTAGGTGCGTTCAAGGATGGTGTGGAAATGAAGAGTTTTTTTATTGTCATTGGATTGCCAAGAGTGAGAGGGATGTTTACAGGCAGCTTGAAGAGTTTGGTTTGGAGGGAAAAATCGTCAATTCAATGGTTCAAGAAATCCATAAATTTGTTTCTGCTTATCGAAATTCAGATACTATTTATCGGGAGTATCCTGAAGATGGAATGTATTGGTAATAATTGGTCTGCTTCGTTATTTCGAACTCTAAGTAAATACTGAATGCGGTAGCTGAGGCGTGCAGAAAAACACCTCATCCGTGAAGGCGGCCAAAGGACCGCCCAACCTAAAAAATCCGAATCAGCGTGGGTGCAAGCAGGGGAATATTAATCCAATGGTCTGTGCCCAACGCTTTTTATGCTTCTGCAAAAGATCTTTAGTGGGGCTTAACAACAGATATTGTCTGAGGGGTCGTCTGAATGCTGTTTTTTTCAAGAATTCGAAATGAACGGAGAACCGCGTTGCTTCAGGAGAAAGATGCTTCGCAGGCAATCAGGACTGCTGGTCAATCAGTCGTTGTGTGTCTTCGCTAGTGGAGACAGTGTGGGGATGGAAATCAAGTCTGGTCGGACTCTTCAGCTGGATGATCTGACGAATTTGGGCCTTTGATGTTCAGGCCGCCTTCTCTTGCGGCTGCAATGAAGTCGATACTGTAATCACTCACCTCTTTCGCTTTATTCGCTAAGCCGAATAAATCCATGCGCTGGCGGTTGTTCTCGAGCAAAATGCCTGATAACACCTTCATCGTTGCGAGTTCCATTTGCAGATGCTGTAGATCAGCGCATCCAGAACGGACTCTCTCAGCCGTTTCAATGCTCCAGTTGCGGATGTATTGGAGATCATCCAGCACTTGTTCCCGTTGGACCTCTCGCTCATCAGCAATCACTTGTGAGACCGACTGCTTCGCGGCTTGGGTGACCACAGCTTCGAGATGCTGCCCGACACTGGAATTCCCCGGGAGAATCGTGGTCAGTTCCTTGGATTGGCTGGCCTGCCCATACTGACCGTTTTGGGAATTATTCTCCTTCAGAATCTGAGCAACTCTGGTCTTTGATATGTTCAGCACCATGGCGATTTTACGCTGGCTGAGACCTTGATTGTGAAGTTCAAGAGTTGCCGCGCGGTTGCTAGCTGCATTTAGTTTGCGTTGCATGCTTACCTCAACTCGGGTTGGATGTCTCACTGGCAAAAGATAGTGTATAATAATGCAGTAGTTCTGAAAGTCTGCGGCGATGTTGTAGATGGAAGAAACGCTTAGCATACTCTTCCGCGTTACTTCGGTTTCCAACAAAATGGATTGGGACCCAGAATTTTTGTTGCCATGAGACGAATGTCGCTGCTGCTGAATTCTTATTCATTTTACTGCGGTAGTCGCCATTGACTAATTCCTGATAAGTTCCCTCCACCAATACCACTGCAGCTTCAAAAGCCTGCATCCGTTCCAACTCACGCTCAAAACGATCGCGGCTCTGCGTCATGCAGGAAACCAGTTCATCGATAGAGTTCTTTCTTTCCAGCACAAAGCGCCTACAGGCGCTGCAGTAATCACCTGTTTGTAGTGTCGCTTCTTCAACTTTCATTGGGCTGAGATCCCAAGGTTGCTGCTCACGTGGATCGACAAGTACACTTACCGCTTCGAGAGGTAGATTTTGAATCTGCGTTTTGGTTGGGGGCCAAGGTGACTTTTTCATGAATACTCTAGTTCAATACCTTTATTTTTTAAATCGGCCTTAAATTCATTTCTTTGGAGAATTATTTCATCTTTGATTTTCTGGAATCTGCGCGAGAGATTCATTTGAATCGACACCAATTGGGCTTTATCTTCAGGGTTTAAAGGCTGACCGCTACTCAAGAATGAAGCTAACTTCTCATCAAGCTTGAACAGATCACTCAAATCTTCATTCATCCAACTTAGTTGATTTGGGGCAACTCTGAAATTGAACTCAATTGTTTCCTCAGTTGTATCGTGAACAGTGTTAGGCCTGCGACGGGTATTAGGCTCATTCAAAACTTGAATAGGCCAAGCGCCCTGAAAATAACCTTCAGGCCGGACAAGGATGTCGTACATCAGTAGTTGTCGGCCAAAGGCATGCTCTTCAAGGCCACTTACTTTGGGGTGTTCACCAGTTAAAATAGTGGGTCGTAGATTGATCTTCGATTCAATCCCTGATTGACTTTGGGGCAAAAATTCGCCCCATGCTTTTGCGCTGCTAGGTGGAGTCAATTCAATGATTGGGGTGGGCAGTGCCGTGTCGGGAAAGAATTCTACCTTACACTTTTCGTAATGCTCATAGAGCTTTCGTTGAAATTCTTTGGGACTTTGCCTGCTGAATTCTGCGTAGGTTTCGTTGAGTATTGTTGAAGATGGGTGTTTAGACATATCACTCTCCGTGAGAAAGATTGGGGTTTACTCTCTTAATGAGTGATTGGGGAAACTCATGTCCCCATTGGAACGTACAGCTTTATCCGATTTTCAGATCCAGTTTTAAGAAGCTCCTGCAGGAAGAAACTGGAGAGGTTGATCTGCTGTTCAAAACTGTACCTGCACTACCTTGTCAGTACCTAAAGCGAAGGTTGTGATACTACAGAATCCCTGATTTTGTCTGGGGTTGAGGACCCTTCGCAGTACCTACAGTACCTGTAGTGCTAAAACCTTTTCTGTTACGCGTATATGTAGCTGTTATACGAGTTATGAATGTTTTTCTATGAACAGGTACTGCAGGTATTGCAGGTACTGACAGCCCAGATTTTACATGGCCTTCAGAGTGTCAGCACCTTTGGAACAGGTACTGACAGGTACTGAAAAAGCGACTAAAATCACAGTTGCTTCCGGTAAACCGAGCGGCGTTTGCCCTTGAAAGTTTCAACACCCTTTTTTAGTCCTTGGCGTGCGAGAATTTTCCCAACTCGCATTTCATCACTACGCTTCCAACAACCCTTATTTGGGTATTCAAGCACATTTTCCAAAATTTCCGCCGTTGTGACGCCATCACGGTGTTTAAGGTATTCAATGATAGATTCTTCCCAAGCGTCTTCTTGGTATCGTTCTTCCTGCTCCTTAAGAGCTTCTGTCCTTGCTGCATCGCTGAGTAGAAAAGATTCCCCATTGCGATATCGAACGATAGCTTCTGCCCAAAGTTGATCCCGATCCTGTCGGAGCCCTTCTCTGTCAATAGCTTCACAGTGGACAGGCCAAAATCTGCGATTACCCGTTGAGTCGGGTAGGTAGTCTTTCGAGTTGGTTGTTCCACCAAAAACACATGTTCGAGGCTTCTGTACCACATTGCGGCCATAAGCTGGGCGGTAACGATCATGGGTAGTCGTTATGAAAGACTTCATGGTTTCCACATCGCATTTTCGTATGGCAGCAAGTTCTGCGATTTCGATAACCCATACCCCATCCAACCTTTCCGCAGCTTCCTTACCTCTAAAGGTGTTCAGTTCAGCTGACCAGCCATTGGCAAGCACAGTAAAAACTGTTGATTTTCCGATACCCTGCTCACCCTCAAGTATTAATACATGGTCAAATTTAGTTCCGGATTGGAAAGCCCTAGTCACAGCAGCCAATAACCAACAGCGCCCTGCTTCACGAACAAATAGGGTGTCTTTGGCTCCACAATAGACACTCAACCAATTATCTAACCTAGACTGTCCATCCCACTCCAGAGAGTTTAGCCAGTCGGTCAGTATGTTTCGGCGACGACTTACCGAATACAACATGACTCCTTCATGGACCAGCTTAGTACTGATGCGCCGCAGACCTTCATCGAAGTCTTGGAGTTTTTCAGTCAACTCCAAATCACGTTGATCGTCCCATTCCACGGTTTCACCAGACTCTGACTTGGTTAATGTTTTCTGTAGAAACTCATCGAACCAGATTTCAGCATGATTTTGCCGAAGGTACTGCTGTACGTTGCAGATGTTGGCAACGAGTATGTTACGGTCTTTACCAATTTGCTGATAATGCCAGCCCAATTCATCTAAGCCGTTAGCATGATTTATCTCGCTGTTGGAGGTGTCACATGGACTTTTGTTTGGGATTACATGTGGATCTCGCAAAGCTGTCCCCACTAAAGGGGACTGAAGGCCATGGGAGAACCCATCACGCACATCTTTCTCTGCTTGCTTTGGGTCCGTGGTGTTACTGAGTGCGGCTGTTATCAAGTCAGACAGAGCCTGTTCCTGATTCAGGAGCCCTGAAGCAGCATAGCCTCCTATCAATCTAGACAGCCTTAAGCGAGAGTTGTGCTTCTCCCCGTTCGGTGCTTTTTCAATTTTCTGAACAGCGTTCTCCAAAACTGTCTTGGCGTAGTTTTGTTCTTTACTTTGGTCAGCAGGTTTGCGCTGGGGCTTGGATTCCATCAAAGTGGTGGGTCGTGACAATTCTGTGGAGGACTCTGGTTTCCACTTGTGCACATCCAAGATAGAAGCGTTTGGGTTGAAGTAGGCATCAGGGTCATAGGACATGAAACACATGCGACACAGGTCTTTGCACTGTGGATCAATCGTTAAGCCGAGGACCTCCTTGAAGTAGCGTTCTGTTGTTTGAAAGAACTGGAGGTGTTCTTCAGCGTTGGCTGCTTTGGGGATGCGAATTCCTGCTTTTAGCCCAGTCCCTGTCGGACTCAGGAATATCGCTTCCAAATGCTGATCTGCTTGCAGTTTTTGTTTGATCGCTTGGATCTCCTCCGGAGTCCCTAGCTTGTCTAGGTCAATCTGGAGACGGCCTGAATGCTCAATCAGTCCAGCGTTGTTGCGTATCCCAAACGTACCTGACCAACAGAATGCCGGTAGTTCCTTTTTTAGCTCAGAGGCCTCTTTCAAATTCTCTGAGGCAAGTTCACGGATTTTCATGACCTTTTCCAGAGTCTTCTTGGGAGGGTTACGAATCTCTTCGTAGACCACTCCCAAACTTCTAACCATCTGTTGCTTGAACCCAACACCGACTCCACAACTCACGTTGGGTGGACTAGGAATTGAGACAGGTTTTTTGCCCATATTCACTTCATCTAATACGGGTGTGACCAATGTGGAGCAGCATGCAGAGGCCAAAATTCAATGAATTTCAGCATTGAGAGGTAGGCAGGCATCTGGTAGGATCTTTCCTGATGCCAAACCGCATCTCTGCAGCTAGTCCATATGGCTGTATTATTGGCCTCTGTTTTCTCTCGCCGACCAAAGTTCGAGAAAACAGAGGTTACAAAATTAATGGATTCCTTTACTGGGAATCCTATGCCCTACCTGTTGACATCTTCTTTACAATTTCAAAGCATCCTCAAGCAGTTGATTGACTTCTTTCCTTGAAACAAAGGTCTTTCTTCCAATCTTCACTCGTTTTAACTTTCCTTGACTGAGCCAGTTGTTCAGCGTGTTTTTTGAGAGACGAAGAGTATCAGCCGCCTCTTGAGTTGTCAGTAGGGGGTGGGTCTTGTGGACTGTGTTCATTTTTGATCCGCTAAAGATTTTACTTGCATGATTAACAAAATTAGTTTTTAATTGCTTTATTAAAATGTTTATTGTCTTTCAATCTCTTTTTACTTTTATAAAATCTAGATGTCAACAAGAAACTTTGATCTATGCCACGACCTCTAACACCACAATCAAAGTTGTCTAAGTCAACGGCACGACTTTCCCAATATTTAGCCGAGAATGAGATTAGCCGAACAGAAATTGCCAAAGCGCTTGAAATGTCTGTCAGCGGTTTAAACTCAATTTTCCACAGAGGAGTAGAACTTAGTGTCGTTCAGGCTAAAGCGATTGAGCAAGAGTATGGGATCAGTGAAAAATGGATACTGAAGGGAGAAGAACCAAAGATGGTCAATCCTTGGAATAAGCTTAATTTAGGGGACAGGTGGCTTCTACAAGCTACTTCACCAGATTCTATGAGGGATTACAGGAGTATGGTGAAGTGGACCATGGAGTTGACGGAGGAACACTTTAAATTAGAAGTACAAAAGTGGATGGGGGTACTTTTCATGAAAACCCTTGATGGCAACGAAGAGCTGATCAGCGGATTAAAATATTGGTCCAAAAATATTCACGATCTGCTTCACGCTGAATACAAAAAATTGAAGGAAGATCTCCCTGTAAAGAATGTTTCGGATGAGGAACGCTATCGTTTAATCTTAGAGGGTGCTGATCCCCCTGATATGAAACAATGGCAAACGATGCGTTACTACTGCATGGATCTGACAACTCCTGAAGAACAGATGCTCCCGTCCTCTGAAGCAGCAAGCCTCAAAATCGATATTGATTTGTCGTGGATCAATGATCACCGAGAAAAGTTTCTCAGACCTTGGAAAGAGTTACTCCATTCTGTGAGGCAAAGATTAGTTGATTTGAAAGAAGAAAATACTTCGAACTCAATTTAACATCACAGGAGAATGAAATGGGATTATTGGTCGAATGCCCAAAATGCAGAAGCAGGAATCCGGAAGGAACTGCAAATTGTGGTGGGAACTTTAGATCGGGCGAGAAGAAGGGGGAGAAATGTGGTTACTCCCGCCTAAACAAGCATGCAGGTAAGACCTACTGGATTGAGTATCGTGAATATGGGAAGCGCAAGAGGGAGAGAATTGGTCCCAGCAAAACTGCTGCAGAGGCAAGATTACTAGAAGTACAGAAGGCGCTAGTTGAAAAGCGTCATGTTGAGTGGGACAAAAATGCCCGTGTCACACTCGGGAAGCTTTTTGATTGGTTTTTAAATCTGCAGGAAGTGCAAAAACTCGATAGTCATCTCCGCATCAAAGTTCAGGTGAAAGCACTCAAGCGGCTTTTGAATCATAATCAGTTAATTCGTGATCTCTCAACAGCCCAACTGGAAAACTACGTTCATGCAAGGCTCCAAGAACCCTCTCCAAATAGAATCGGAAAGACCATTGCTCCGAAGAATGTGAAGGAAGAAATTAGTCTACTCAGGAATATGCTAAACCGAGGTTTGAGCTATGAGTTCATTAGCAGCATTCCAATCTCCCGTTATCCCACTGTGAGAGTCGACAATGTCCGTAAACGCGTTTTTGAAAAGGAGGAATATCAACGATTATTAGAGGAGTGCCCGTTGTGGCTCAGGCGCATTGTCATCATGGCTCATGGTACAGGCATGCGCCAAGGTGAAATTCTAAAGTTGAAGTGGAGTGATGTGGATCTAAAAACAGGCTTTGTACGCTTAAAGGCTTCGATGACCAAAACAGACGAGGCCCGTTCAGTGAGATTGCTACCAGAGGTGATCACCATGCTCCGTGAAATTCCAAGGACGCTACACACTCAACAAGTCTTTTTATCGGCTACGAACAAACCCATCCCTTACTGGACAACCTATGTCCAAAAGGAATGGAAACGCTCACTTGAAAAAGCTGGAATTAAGGGGGCTTGCTTCCACGACTTGCGGCATGATTTTGTGACCAGAGCGATGCGTGGGGGCAACGCTTCACACATTGTTATGAAACAAGTCGGCCATAAGACAGACTCCATGCTACGCCGCTACCAATTGATTGACGAGAGGGACTTACTTGAACTTCAAATCAATCCATTAGTTACGACTCAAGACCAGAAAACAGGCTAAAACTTGGACACAAATTACGTGTCCATATACGTGTCCACCAGCCAGTTTTGAAGGGGTAAGTCGAGGTAAGAGAGAGGAAAGCGAAGATGATAGAAATTCCGCTCAAAGCCAGAAGTAGTGTGGGTTTGAGGGTAATAGAAGTAAGTTGAAGGAATTGTAAGTAAAGTTGCAATATGGTGGAGGCAAGGAGGATCGAACTCCTGACCTCAACGCTGCCAGCGTTGCGCTCTCCCAGCTGAGCTATGCCCCCACGTAGAGTTTGGTCGGAACCTAATGAGCAGGTCATTTTTGGAAGTGGCGTCCCCAAGGGGATTCGAACCCCTGTTACCGCCGTGAAAGGGCGATGTCCTAGGCCTCTAGACGATGGGGACCTGCTGAAGGCTCAGCAAGCCCTTAAATATAAATTCCTCCCCAAAAGCTGTCAACTCTCTTTTTGTGAAGCTGCGTACTTTTTCATTAAGAAGGAATCACACTCCTTGAAAAAACGGACGATTTCTTCTGCCAAAACCGGAGAAATTCCGGACACTTGCCGCAACTCCTCCACACTCGCCTCTCGCACCCGTTTCAAGCTGCCAAAATGTTTGAGCAGAGCTCGCTTGCGTCGATTTCCCACTCCAGGGATTTCATCTAGCAGAGATTTTAGATTGTCTTGCCGCTTGAGCTTGCGCTGAAACTCAATGGCAAAGCGGTGCGCTTCATCACGGATATTCTGTAGGAAGTAGAGTACCGAAGAGTGGCGCTGAAGTCTGATCTCATTCTTTTGATTGGGTTTGACAACATATTCGTAGTCTTCATCATTGCCGCGAGTCACTCCTCGCCTGCGTTCCGAACGTCCCTTGGCCAGACCAATGATGTCTTGTTGATGCCAGTCAATTCCTAATTTTTCCAGAACAGCCAGAGCCGCATTAAGCTGTCCCTTCCCACCGTCAATGATGATCAGATCGGGCAGAGGTTGTTGGCCGCTCAACGCACGCTGGTAGCGACGAGTTAATACTTCCTCCATACTTGCAAAATCATCCGGGCTATGAATCGTCCGTAGCTTGTACTTGCGGTAGTTCTCTTTGGCAGGCTTGTTTCCTTCCCAGCAAACCATCGAAGCAACGGTCATTTCACCGCTGAAGTGTGAAATATCAAAGCACTCCACCCGATCTGGAAGTTTTTTCAGATGAAGAAAATTCTGAACTTGCCGGAGAATCTCGCTGTCTTTAACGACTCGCCTTCTCTGTTCCTCCAGATTTGCTCGAGCGTTTTGAAAAGCTAGGCTCACCAATTCTTTTTTATGACCACGCTTGGGAACCATTAACTGAACCCTGTGACCAGCTTGCTCAGACAAAGCATCTCCCAATATTTCTTCTTCAGGATACTCAAAGGGCAGCAATACCTGGCGAGGGATACCGGTCATTTCACTGGTGTAGAGCCGATTGATGGCCTGTCCAAGTAAATTTGCATCCGAGGCTTGTTCACTCGTATCAAAGAAGAAAAAGTCTGAGCCCAACAAGCGTCCATTGCGAATGAAGAGTACCTGAACACCAGCAGTTCCAGCTTCTCGGTAGAGATTGAAGACATCTCGATCCTCTCCATCTGGTGACATCACCGTCTGTCGAGTAAAGATGCGTTGCAATGATTGAATTTGGTCACGAAGTTGGGCGGCTCGTTCAAATTCCAGCGTTTCTGAAGCGATTTGCATTCGCCTTTCGAGATCCTGCAATAGTTCCTGATCACGGCCCCTCAGGAACAATCGAACCTGGCGCACCAATTTTCCATATTCATCAATGGCCACATTTCCACGACAGGGAGCTAGGCAGCGTTTCAATTGGTAGTTGAGACAAGGACGTAAGACCTTGCTTCCATCCAGTTCCATTTTGCTGGTTCTCAACGGGAAATAGCGCAGCGCTACTCGCATCATGTGACGGGCATCCTGGGCTGAAGGATACGGTCCAAAGTATTCTGCTTTACGCTCATGACGCTCCCTCACAAGGCTCAGGCGAGGGTAGTGCTCCTGGACGCTTAGCTTGAGGTAGGGATAAGATTTGTCATCCTTGAGGGCCACGTTATAGCGTGGCTTGTGAAGTTTGATCAGTTGTTCTTCAAGCAGAAGGGCTTCTGCTTCGGTATCCGTCAGAATCCAAGTCACATCAGCAACCAACGAAACCATGATCTGAATTCGCAGGTTATGTGCGGTAGATTTTTGAAAGTAGGAGCGAATTCGATTTCGTAAAACCTTGGCCTTACCAATGTAGAGCAAATCACCAGACGCATTGCGAAACTGATAGACTCCTGGTGCTTCGGGTAGATGTTTCAGTTTCTGCCAAACTGGAGCTTTTTCTGGAGCGCGTTTCATCGAAGCAAAGCGCATTGCGATAATCCTCTGGTGATCTTCATTTTCTACCGAGTCTCTTCTTGAGCTTGCTGGCTGGATGACATAGCGTAGCGAATTCTTACGCTTTGCCAACCTTCTTTAAAATGCTGATGTTACCCAAACAACTTGCGGAACATGAACTTCAGGCCCTGCTAGCGCTGGATCATCATGAACCAAGATCTGTACTGGGATTTCATAGTGAGATCACAGAAACAGGGGTGACTTGGCTGATCCGAGTCTGGGAGCCTGATGCTGTTTCCTGTCTACTGAGATGGCCAGAAGAATTTGGATTACCTGATCTCAAGTTGGAGCAAGAACACCCTGCAAGCTTATTTGTAGGAACTTGTGAAGGGAAGACTGCTAGTGTCCCATATACGCTCCATTTCAAGTATGCCAATGGTCAAGAGCACAGTCGACTAGATCCTTATTATTTTCAGCTTTCAATCAGTAGTTACGATCAATATCTGTTTGGGCAGGGGAAACACCGCTTCCTCCATGAAAAACTCGGAGCGCATGTCGAGCAACGTGAAGGGATTGCCGGGGTACGCTTTGCAGTATGGGCACCGAACGCTAGACGAGTCAGTGTAGTTGGAGACTTCAATGGTTGGGATGGAAGAAGACACCTGCTCCACGCCTTAGGTGGTTCTGGAATCTGGGAACTCTTTGTGCCTGGAGCTCAATCCGGGCAGTGTTATAAGTTTGAACTTCTCACCCAGTCATATCAGTTACTTCTAAAGAGTGATCCTTTCGCTTTTGCCACCGAGGTTCGGCCATCAACCGCATCACGTATTCAAGAGTTTTCCGGATTTACCTGGGAAGATGAAGGCTGGCTCGAAAAACGGGAACAAACGGACTGGCTCTCTCAACCTCTGAACATCTACGAAGTACACCTCGGTTCCTGGAAGCGCGTACCCGAAGAGGAAAATCGATTCCTGAACTATCGGGAACTAGCCGAAGACCTGATCCCTTACGTCAAGCGAATGGGCTATACTCACTTGGAATTGTTGCCCATAGCAGAACACCCCTTTGATGGCTCATGGGGCTACCAGGTGACTGGATACTTTGCGCCAACATCGCGCTTTGGCCCTCCAGAAGATCTGATGTATTTCATCAATCGATGTCACCGAGAAGGATTGGGAGTGATTATCGATTGGGTGCCTGGTCATTTTCCCAAAGATGCTCACGGACTGGCCCAATTCGACGGAACAACGCTCTATGAACACGAGGATCCACGGAAGGGAGAGCACAAGGAATGGGGCACGTTGATCTTCAACTATGGTCGTCACGAAGTACGAAATTTTCTGATCAGTAATGCTCTATTTTGGTTTGAAAAATACCATATCGACGGGATTCGTGTCGATGCTGTTGCTTCGATGTTGTACCTTGACTATGATCGACCCCATGGGGAATGGATTCCCAATTCGAGTGGAGGCCGTGAAAATTTAGAGGCTATTGATTTTTTTCAGGAGTTGCACGAAACACTCTTCCACTATTTCCCTAATGTTCTTTCCATCGCTGAAGAATCAACCTCATGGGATGGGGTTACCCGTCCACCCTACCATGGCGGATTGGGCTTCAACTTCAAATGGAACATGGGCTGGATGAATGACTCACTACGCTACATGGTGTTGAATCCGGTACATCGCCCGTATCATCACCACAGGCTTAGCTTTTCGCTGGTTTACGCTTTTTCCGAAAACTTTGTACAGGCAATTTCTCATGATGAAGTCGTTCATGGCAAAGGTTCATTACTGAACAAAATGCCCGGTGATGAATGGCAGAAGCGTGCTCATCTCCGCCTTTATCTTTGTTATCAGTTTGGACATCCTGGAAAAAAACTACTTTTCATGGGGAGCGAGTTCGGACAATGGAGGGAATGGTCAGAAGCACAGAGTTTGGACTGGCACCTGCTAGTTAACCCTGTTCACCAACAATTGCAAAACTTCTCTCGCAGACTCAATTGGTTTTACAGAGAACACCCGGCACTTTACAGCAATGATCGAGATTGGCAGGGTTTCGAGTGGATTGATCTTAGCGATACCCAACACAGCATATTTTCATTCTTACGGCGCAGCGCAAAGGGTATTGAATCCCCGTTAATATTTGTTTACAACTTCACTCCTGTTCCCCGAACTTACTACCGGGTAGGATTTCCAGAAGTAGGAACCTACCGCAAATCACTTGATTCAGACGCTCCCGAATATGGAGGCTCGGGATTCAATCAACAGGAAACCATCGTTGCTGAAGAAGCAATTTGGCAAGGGCAAGGTGCCAGTGCACATCTGGATTTACCCCCACTTGGATGCCTAATCTGGCAACGCATTCACTGAGTCATTGACGAACCAAGGATCGGGCTCGTCAGAATTGAATCGTACAACATCGGATTCCCTTGATAGCAGACATTGGATTCCACC
>JACLAC010022738.1_pt1 | contig 24195 bp, 22 predicted proteins | sample 8027881 | NCBI WGS metagenome assembly JACLAC01 (sample SAMN15725517, study PRJNA655200) | protist metagenome | isolation source: fluorescence activated cell sorting (FACS) single amplified genomes of... | place: Spain: Blaines Bay Microbial Observatory, Mediterranean Sea | collected 2016-01-19 | reverse complement strand
TGAATTCGCTTCCGAACGTGGCGACCAGCATGCCGGTGGCGTTGAAACCGCGCTGGTGGAATACGCTAACCCAGCTCTTATCGACGATCGGTGGTTTCCGTCGCGGATGGTCGATATCGAGGCAGCTCAGATGACTCTTGAAAAAGCCGTCGAGCTGACATCGGACCTTAGGCAGTTCATCGGTTACGTCGACGAAACCGAGGCCAACGGAATCGTTGGGAAGATTCCCAACTACGAAACACTCGACGGTGCAGCGATGTTCGAAACGATGATGTCGGTCGCTCGGGACGATGTTCGAAAGTTACTGGGCAATTCCGCCGATTCCAGCCAGCACGTCGCCGGCGACAGTCCCTGGGAACGCGACAGGATTTAATCGTCAACGAGAGAAGGATTCCGGCGAAGAATCAGCAATGAAGAGGATGATCAACCAGGTGGGGATCCTGCAAAAGGCAGCCGCCGAATAATTGCAGACGTAAACTGTTCTCAAAATTCGCCGAGTGTTTCGCCGTCGGAGCGACGCATCAGATTGGTGAGAATGATCGGGTCGATATTTTCTGAATGAAACCGAACTGTTCCGTCACCGATCACAGCATGAGCATCGTCAAAGTGCCAACTGCTGAACCCGGCCGTGACGAGCTTTGAGTCGCCCAGCAGTTCGCCTCGAGTGTCCCGGTTGATCCCGAAATACGGGAGCGATTTCTGACGTTCCGGACTTCGAATGTCTGGAATGTTGCCTTTAATGGGTAGCTCGCCGGTGTTTGATTCAATTTCTTGAGGCGTACGCTCAATCAAGCCGCCAGTCGAAGTTGCCACAACGACCAGCGGGCTGACTGCATTGACATTGGGAATCCCCGCCCAATAGTTATTGAAATTTCCTTCGACTCTTCCCACTGGCCACTCGTTCGCGTTCGGAGACATCCGTCGTTCACCAGCAAGCACGACATTCGACATCCCATCCTTGACGTCACGGATGCGGACTCTCGAATTTGGGCCGAGGATCCCCTGGCAATGTCGCGAGTCAACCAGCGACCTCGTTGAACCGTTCAGCACAGAGTAGGTTGCCGGGCTGCCGACCCCGAAATTTCCGACGTAATTCGTAGTGCCGAGATCGGGCATCCAGCGGGATGTTACCGTGGCGTCTCCGTTGTCAGACTGGCAGCGCGAGGCGGTCAGAATGGTCGATGCTGGATGGTATTTACCGAATGTTTGATCTGTGAGCGTCAGTTTCGAATTGAATCTCTTGAACAGCGATGCCTGATCAAAGAATGGCAGGATATAGAAGTTCCAGCCGTAGCCCGAGGATTCGCTGCTTGTTTCTGAAGCGGTGAAGCCGGGGGGCAATGTTCTATAAACATCGTGGTAAAACATCAGCCCTAAGCAAATCTGCTTTAGATTGTTCTTGCACTGCGATCGACTTGCCGCGTCGCGATGGCCATGGATCGTTGATAAAAGTAGCGCTGCCAGTACCAGAAGAATCACGATCGTGACGACGAAGTCCAGCGCGTTTAGTCCGTTTCTGTTCTTGTGCTGCATGAGTTGCTCCTTTTGGGGCTGCAGCGTATTTCGCTGCATCCCAATCGGGCGACGCAAACACGTGGGTCCATATGAACATCGCGCTAATGCGTCATTCTTGTTCTGGGCAAGATGAAATTCCGGAATTCAACAGAGGTTCTTCGAGTGCGCAGCATGGCACTCACACAGTGAGATGAGCGACTGATATAGCCGCGATCGATCAGCGGCGGCAAAGCAAGCTGCGCACGCTCCGAAGCTACGGGACGGCGGTCGGACTTATTCAGCCGACTCTTTGGGCTTTTTGAGGTCGTCGAGAGCCGCTTTGACGGTTTCGTACATGACGACGAACTCTGAAAGCCTTGTCTTTTTGAAGTTCTTCAAAGCCTCGTCGGAGAGGCCGCAGACGCATAGTTCGCGGCGGCCGTCACTCATGCGGTGCTGCAATTCTCCCAGCACGCCGAGCACCGTGTTGGACAGGATCCACGCTGCCTGGAAATCGATGATAAACTTTTCCGGTTGCCCGTCGGATTCCAGACTAAGCATCGATGACCGGAAAGCATCGGTACTGGCACTGTCGAGAATCTTGTGATTGGTGACTCGTGCAAAAAGATTCTTTCCCTGCCAGACCAGGTCCAGATTCGGGTAATCACGTCGCCTCAGGATTGTTTTCCATGGTTCGTCGGCGACGACGCTGACCGTTGATGATTCTTCACTGCGCGCCGGGCAGTGAATCATGATGACATCGGCTGGCTGCATTTCGTTGTTAAACGTCGCGTGTACGATATTCTGCGGAATGGTTGCGGACTCGCCAGCGTGCAGCACCTGGCTTTTCTGGTCGATCCACTGCTCGACCTTGCCGCTCGTCACGATGATGACTTCTTCCATGTCCGGGTGCTGATGGAAAGACCAGACGCAGTTCGGTTTGATCTGGACCCTCGCCACATGCAGCAACGCTGACGGAGTAATCGGCGGCCCGGCTAGCCAGTTCATGTTTCCCCAGGGAAACGATTCCACTTCCAGCTGCCGCTCGCGATCAGCGATAAACTTGAAGAAGTTTCGAGGCAGACCGTAACGGCCGGGCATTGGACCGCTTGCTTGTGTTGGGTCGGCAGCGATTCCTGCGCCGCCCTCGTCAGCAGCTTCATCATCAGTCGCAATGCCTGTTCCTGGGTTCTCCCAGATGTCTTTTGCTTCGTTGACCGATTCACAAACAGTGACGAGCTTGTCGAGCTCGGTCACCGTCATGACCTTCTGTACAATCGGGTTCGTGCTGCAGAGCATGAGCCGAGTTTTTGCGCGGGCGGCAGTGTTGGCCAGACGCGCGATTTCGCCAAGTGTTCTGGACTGAGCGAATCCGGAACCGGAAAGATCGATGACAACTCGAGGTGGCTGAGCCTCGCGCACGAAGATGTCGAGTTCAAGTAACAGCGCGACGAACTTGTGATGATCCGTCAGGCTATTCAGACGAACGATGATTCCACCATCAATGGCTTCAGCTTCAGCACAGTCTGTATTCAGTAACATTTGGAAGTTCACTCCCTGACATTAGCGATCATTGCAGATCAGGCGATACTGCATTAACCCGATAGATGGCATAGCGCACTCGGGTATTTATCTCGGTTTCTGCCATTCCTCTTGTGATCTGGCCATGCGACAGAATTCGGTGTCACACTCACAGGATGCTCACGATAATGAAGATGATGAAAGTTCTGCAGTCCGGTTCTGGACAATCGGCAGCCAGCAGACATTGTCGGGGACCTGCCATCTGCAAAATTCTCTAGTGTCTGGCTTTCCGGGGAACTGCAGACTTGTCATTGAAGTCATCTTAATTAGCCACTGATTCATGGTGTGTCCTGACAATTTCGGCAGATTATAAACGTTTGTTGTGGCATATCGACAAGCAGGTCAATTGACTGACCTGGTCATTCCACAAACAGATTCGTGGACAGCAGTTATTTCTGATAAAAGTTTTGAATCATCACTTCGCACCGAAACGCAGGCACCGTCCGATCAGTGGCTTCAGCGAATCGGATCTGGAATCGCCGCTGACACTCGATGAGCGGACCTGGTTTCTGACAAAGCCATGTCCGAGAAGCGACCAGCGGCTTGATCAACTTGCTCAAGTCGTTATTCGAAGACTCTGAATCATTGGTAGTTCATCGCTTTGTGCCGAACTCCTGCTGGTTGTTCCTGCCCTGCCGATTCGTGATAGTTCAAGAATTGACGCGTTGGCATCGGTCGGCCAAAGTGTGTCCTGACACCTATCGAAGGTTGCAGTACATCCTGCTGCCCAAACCACTCTTGCGAGGCCGATTACGTCGAAGAAGCCCGCAGGAATCTCGCACCCCAGGATTGATCTGAAATGAAACACGCGACCGCTGCAGCGAAGTTTGTCGCGAACGATGAACGCTCACACTGGCACGACAAAGCACTCTGGTTTATTCGTTCCAAACGGGACCGGATGGCTCACAGCGTTCCCGAATGGGAACTTCTGCGCGACACAGCGGCGGCCGTTAAAGCGCACACGATGACCCATCTGGCGGAGTTGCTGGAGCAGTTTGAGGAAAACGCGACAAAGCTGGGGGTAACCGTCCATTGGGCGAAAGACGCTGCCGAGCACAATGAAATCGTGCATAAACTGCTGCGTGAACATGACGTCAAAAAACTGGTCAAAAGCAAGTCGATGCTGACCGAAGAGTGCCATCTCAATCCGTTTCTGGAAAAGCACGGGATCGAAGTCACGGATACGGATCTTGGCGAGTGGCTCGTGCAGCTTCGAAAGGAGCCGCCCAGCCACATCGTCATGCCTGCAATCCATATTAAGAAGGAGGAAGTTGGAGAGCTCTTCCACCGTGTACTTGGAACGAAAGAAGGGGTAAGTGATCCTCCTTATCTGGCCGAGGCGGCGAGAACGGCTCTTCGACAGAAATTTATGGAAGCTGACGCTGGGCTGACCGGTGTCAACTTTGCCATCGCCGAAACTGGCGGGATCGTCGTTTGTACGAATGAAGGGAATGCTGACCTGGGCGTGTCGTTACCGAAGCTCCACATCGCCAGCATGGGCATCGAGAAGATGATTCCGAAGGCCGAGCATCTGGGAGTCTTTCTACGACTGCTTGCCCGTTCAGCGACCGGACAGCCGATTACGACATACAGCTCGCATTTTCACGGCCCGCGCCCAGACGGCGAGTTGCATATCATTCTGGTCGATAATGGCCGATCGAATCTGCTTGCCAGTGAGGACTTTCATCGATCACTCAACTGCATCCGTTGCGGGGCGTGTATGAACACGTGTCCCGTTTATCGCCGAACTGGTGGACACAGTTATGGCACGACGGTCCCCGGGCCAATCGGCTCGATCCTCGCTCCATCGCGAGATGCGGAAAAGCACTCGACTTTGCCATATGCGTGCAGCCTTTGTGGATCATGTTCGGACGTTTGTCCGGTCAAGATCGACCTGCATTCTCAGCTTCTTACATGGCGACGTGAAATTGCTTCGCTGGGGTATGTCTCGCTCGACAAGAGCGTGCCCATGAAGTTGGCGTCTGCTGTCTTCCGAAGACCGTGGCTGTATCGACTTGCTGGTCGCGTGGCACGAAACGTCGTTCCGCGGATGCCTCGGTTCATGCTTTACAATCCACTTAACGTCTGGGGGCGGAAGCGGGAACTTCCGGAGTTTCCCAGGGAAAGTTTTCAACAGGCTTACGCACGTCGGAAACAAACTTCTGGAAAGGGGGAGTGAAATGAGCAGTCGAGATACCGTGCTGAAGGCGATTCGAAAAAGTCAACGAGAAGCAACTCCCCTTCCGACTATGGATCAAAACTGGCTGACGTTCGACGATCCGGTCGAACAGTTCACGACCGTGCTGGAGTCAGTCGGTGGAAAATGCCTGCAAGTAAGTTCCCGCTCGGAAATCAACGACCGACTTGCGGAATTTCCGCAGTTCGAATCGGCCAATGTTCGGGCATCGACGATTGAAGGTCTGGGGTTACCAACAGTCAGTCTCGACGTGATTGACGATCCGCATAACGTTGAGAATGTGGACTTTGCTGTGCTGGCTGGCGAATTTGTCGTTGCTGAAAACGGGGCAGTGTGGGTAACGGACGAAACACTCAAACACCGGGTACTGCATTTCATTACTCAGCACCTGGCGCTGGTTGTGCCCTCGAAGAATATCGTTAATAACATGCATGAAGCCTATAACCGTTTGTCATTTGATGGTCGACGTTTTGGCACATTCATCTCGGGACCGTCTAAGACGGCGGATATTGAGCAATCGCTTGTTATCGGTGCACACGGTCCACGATCGCACGTAGTATTTCTGGTCGACGACGATTCCTGATCGCTGCCGCAACAGAGCGTCATCCGACGATTAGATATTGATGCTTTGCGGAACGGCGTGAACATCGACACATGTGTACGGTCGTGCGAGTCTTGTTCTGTTGCCTGCTGGTCGCCCCGATGCCTGTCAGTTCATGCTGGTTGTCGACGGTTCGATGAACGGTGGCGTTTTCTGGCCTGCACCGGCAGCAGTTGGTCCCGACATTACGCAGCGGCGACATTGTCATCATGGGGCGCACAAGCGAGTCGGCGTTCCCGACGCCATCGAATCATTTGACGCGACACCGATTCTGTCTGCCACACCGCAGTCCCGACTTTCAGTTCGATCGAACTGATGTTTCCGAAACTGATGTTTCCGAAACTGATGTGCCTGCTTCGCAGCATCGAGAAACGAACAGTCGCTGACCCTGCGAATGCTCTGGGGCGATTGGTCGATCGTTTCGTTTTCCACGAATGTGTAAAATACTTCCGTCACTGTGGCCAGACTGCAGGGATGTGAGATGCGTTCTGAGGCATCAGCCAGTCGATTTGTCAGGACTCTCTTGTGCTGGAAGCACACTTTCGACGACGGACAAACTATGGTCGGCTCCGGCCGTGGGTGACGGAATGTCTTTGAGGCCTTCCAGGTTTTCACCGGTCACCAGCACAGAGAATGTGGTTCCGTCAGAACCGGTTTCAGTCAGGTCAATCTGTCCGTTCGACTCACGCTCTAATAACTGGCGACATACGAACAGACCCAGCCCCGTGCCTGTCGACTTAGTCGTGTAGTATGGTTCAAAAATGCTATTGCGATTAGCTTCAAGAATTCCGTGTCCGGTGTCCCGGACATTGATCCGGAGCCAGCCCGATTCAAGACTTGTGGAAATTTCGATCGTGCCACCTTCAGGCGTTGCGTCCATCGCGTTCAGGATTAGATTCAGAAACACCTGCACGAGCTGATCATACACAACCCGCACGGTAGGCAGCCCTTCGGCATAGCGCGTAACGATGCGTTTTCCTTTTCGGCGTTTGTAGTACTTCGCAATGCTCAGTGCATCCTCGACCGTGTTCCGGACGTCGCACAGACTAGCTTGAGTATTTGCCGGGCGGCTGAAGTCTACAAGTTCCCGAAGAGTGCCTTGAATCCGTCGAAGCTGGTCGCCAATCATCTGGTAACGCTCGATCGTGTCGAGGTCGTCAGATTTGCGTTTCAGGATTTGAACGAGCGAGCTGATGGCCGCAAGGGGGTTGCCGACTTCGTGAGCAATGCCGGCAGCAAGCAATCCGAACGCTGCCTGCTTTTCGTGCTGAACGAGCATCGCCTGAGACTCTCTAAGTTCCTGGGTTCGCTCAGCGATCCTGTGTTCCAGTTGTTCGTTGGCTTCGGCCAGACGCTGACTGGCGATTCGGATCAACATTGAAAGTTGGATACTGGCCCAGGTGACCCAGCCCATCGATACGACCATGATTACCCAGGGAAGCGTTCGCGCTAGTGGCAAAGTCAGCAGCAGAATAGTGTAACTTGTCGCGTGGAAGAGGAATGTGGTGTACGTAATCGCCGGCGCATGTCGAATCGCACACACGACGACGGACAGCAGGTAGTAAAATCGGAAAGCGCTTTCCTGCCCAAGGTCGAAAAAGCAAAGCAGTCCGATGAAGGCTGTCTCGAGTAAAGAGACGACCAGTGGCCAATTGCTAAGGAAGACTTTGCCGCGGTAGCTCCAATACGTATCCAGAGCGACGTAGATAACACCGATGCAAAGAATCGAATTCAGCAGCACGGCATCGCGGGATGATCCGGGTGGAAACAGATCGGCACTGATCAGATTGACCAGAGCGAAACCAACGGCAACGCCGAACCACCGGATTCTCAGGGTGATGGATTCGGCGGCGAGGTCGAATCGAAAAGAATCCTGTGAAGCCGAATTGGAAGACACGATCGAGTGCTCTGAAACTGGCGGGAGTTGATATCGGCCGAGAGCCGCGTGAAAAACGTGAGGTGTAAGGTGATCGTTTTAGCGGTTTAAGCGAGCGAATTCACGGGTAAACCGACTGGACAACCTTGGTGCTTTGCGGCGGTGTCGTAACAAGACTAGATTAACAGTGAACTGCGATGTCTGCTGCATAAGCAGGTGTCTGACCACCCCGATCAACGATCGCTGATACCGTCAGTGCTTGTTCCCACCGCGACGATTCTTCTCGAGACGTCATCAAATATTGAGTCCCCTTTTCGGAAGGACATTCCAATGCGAACTGCTCTGATCGCAAGCTGCCTGCTGACCTGTTCTTTTATTTCCGCACAAGCTTCCGCGGCGGAAGGCTACTGGAATCAATTCCGCGGGCCGCATGCCAATGGAACTTCCGAAGCGAAGGGGTTGCCACTTAAGTTCGCTGAAGGGTCTCAGGAAGTCGTTTGGAAGGCTGAGGTTAGGGGGCGAGCGTGGTCGACTCCCGTTGTCTGGGGTGAACAGATTTGGGTGACGAACGCTCCCGAGATTATCAATCCCGAAGGCGCGACGAATCAGGATTCATTCTCCAAAGGTGCGAAACCGTTGAAAACTCCGCTACGGTTGTCAGCAGTTTGTCTGGACCTGAAAACGGGTAAGGTCATTCACGACGTGACTGTGTCAGAAGTTTACGAACCGCAATACACACATCCAACGAACAGTCTCGCATCGCCAACTCCGTGGATCGAAAAAGGACGGATTTACGTTCACTTTGGCACTTACGGTACGGCGTGCATCGACACAGAAACCGGAAAAAAGATCTGGGAGAATCACGAACTGAAATGCCATCACTGGCGCGGACCTGGTTCGTCGCCAGTTGTACACGGCGATTTGGTGTTTCTTACGTTCGACGGATATGACAAACAGTTTATTGCCGCGTTGAATAAAAATACTGGCAAGCTCGTTTGGAAAACGAATCGGGATATTGACTACGGAACTGACAACGGGGACCGTAAGAAGGCCTATTCGACTCCACAGATCGTGAAGGCCGCCGGTCGCGACGTTCTGGTAAGCCCATTTGCGATGGCGACAATCGCTTACGAACCCGAAACCGGAAAACCTGTATGGCGAGTCAATCATGGTGGCATGAACGTTGGCTCGCGACCATTGGTTGGCAATGGTCTTGTTTACATCAGCGCGGGCAGCGGCGCTGATTCGTTGATCGCCGTCGACCCGAATGGCAAAGGTGATATCACCAAAACGAACATTAAATGGCGAGCCGGGCGAATGGTGCCAAAGCGGCCATCACAGATTCTGGTCGGCGATCGTTACTTCATGGTGGAAGATGGTGGCGTCTGTTCGGGCTTGAATGCTCTTACTGGCGAAGTACTCTGGGCGAAGCGAGTTCCAGGAGCCTATTGGTCATCGCCGTTGTATGCGAACGGCCATTTGTATTGCTGTTCGCAGGATGGAAAAGTGGCGGTTGTGAAAGCTGACGACGACTTTGAGCTCGTTCACGAAACGATGTTTAAAGGAGGCTTCACGGCGTCGCCGATTGTTGCAGATAACTCACTCATTCTCAGATCGCACTCTCACATTTATCGCATCGCGAAGCAGGACTGACAATGGCTGGTGGTCCAATCGAAGTCGTAGTTTCTCCCGTTGACGGGCAGCAATCGTTTGACGGAGAGCCATTTCCGCTCGTTCACGAATGTCGCACGGACGGCGCAAGTCTTGATTCGATAGACGACTGGGTTCGTCAATCGCGAGCAACGCTGGACCGACAGGCGTTTGACAATGGCACGGTCTTGTTTCGAGGATTTTCGCTTTCAACAGATCAGGATCTCGACCGATTTATTTGCGCTTTTGAGTATCCAAACTTTCCGTACGAGGAATCGCTTTCCAACGCCGTCCGAGTCAATCGAACTGAACGTGTTTTTACTGCTAATGAAGCACCGTCGGACGTCACGATCTGCCTGCACCACGAGATGGCTCAAACTCCGGTTTATCCGAGTCGACTTTTCTTCTTTTGTGAACAGCCGGCAGAGCAGGGCGGGGCGACACCGTTGTGCCGTTCGGACGTTCTCTTTGAAAGGCTGAAGGAAGAATTTCCAGAGTTTGTCGGCGATTGCGAAACAAAAGGATTGCTTTACACAAATATCATGCCGGTCGAGAATGATCCGACATCAGGAATGGGCCGGAGCTGGCAGAGCACATTTCGAGCGGAGACTCCTGAAGCTGCAGAAGATCAGCTGCAAAAACTTGGGTACTCGTGGGAATGGCTTCCGGATGGATGTCTTCGCAGCACGACTCCGGTATTACAGGCAGTCATGGAAATCGAACCCGGCCGCAAGGTTTTCTTTAACCAGTTGATCGCCGCGTTCCACGGTTGGAAAGACAGCCGCAATGATCCGACGCAAGCGATCACTTTCGGCGATGGTAGCGCAATCAAGCCGGAAACGATGCACCAGGTGGCTGCCATCGCGGAGAACTTGACGTTCGATGTGGCCTGGAAAAAGGGAGATGTTGCTCTCGTTGATAACCGAGTTGTCATGCACGGCCGGCGAATATTTTCGGGTACGCGCAAAGTGCTGGCCTCACTTGTTGCGATGGACGCCTGACAGCTCATTCTTAAATGTCCATTCGACCGACGGTCAACAAATAGAACCTGCCGAATCAGGTGGGCTGACGAGATATTGCTCACATGTATGGCGAGGAAGAACGCGACTATCAGACCGTGTCGTACGGCATGTTTACCGACTCAGAAAATCAATAATCGGAAAAAAGAAGAGCTGACGACGCAGAAAGTGTTCAGCGAAGCAGGTGTGGCGAGTTTCCGGGAAATTGTCAAAGGCCAGATCGCCGATGACTGAATGAGGTTGCTGACGTTGCCCTTTCACTGTGACGCACGAAAGCTTCTGCGCGTGTATGTGATGGGCGATGCGGCGACTGAAATTGTCCACATCGGCAGGTTGTCATGCCGTTCGGCGGAACGATCGATTATTTGCATGAAACCGTCTTTAAAGACTGTTTGTTTGTGCAGCATTGAGAAGTGGCTGCGTTTGACGAGCGATATAAGATCAGCGTGGGCCTGCAACTTGAACAGGAAATCCAACTTGAGCAGGAAGCTGACGGTCTCAAGCCGGTTGACGAACTGGTGGCTGAAGCAAACGCGATGAGTCAACTTACGGCAGACGACCAGGTCGGCACAGCAGAAGACGTTAACTGACCTTCCCCGGTTTCGGTAGAACTTCAGCGGGGGCGACGTCTCGAAGCGGCATGTCGATGTCGCGTTTCTGAATGTACTGCTCCGGTTTTCCTCGGTAGAGGCGAACGTGCAGCGTTTCGTACTGCCGTTTGTTGAGATGCTCGTTCACGAGTTCTTTGACGCGGTCAGCCGCTGCCAGAGGTTTTTCATCGCCTGATTCGAGGTCGAATTCGACTCGCATGATTATCCATATTTCGGCCGGAGTGCCCTGATGGATCTTTCGCTGGCCGGCATCAACGCGCGGGCTCGATCGCGGGAACTCAGCAGAAATCGCACGCTGCAACGGAACAAACGGCGCCGAGTGGTAGTACCAGTAAACCCACAAGCTTGCGGTCGCAATCGCTCCGAATGCGACCATCATAGCGACCACTGCGGGACCGGCGACAGCACCTGACCGTGTAGTTGTGTCTGCACATATAGGAGATCGACTCATGGTGGAATGTCTCACGCGGTTAGATAACGCTCAAATCAAATGAAGTAATCCGACGAGCTATCAGGCGGCGGCTTCCGCGTCGCTCATCTCGATGGTCTTGCCGGTGATTGTGTAGACGTACTTCAGGATTTCAATGAAGACGTCATACAGATCCGACGGAATACTCTGTCCCACTTTTAATGTGCGATAGACCTGCCGTGCCAGTTCGGGCCGTTCAATGATCGGAATTCCGTTCTCTACGGCGATTTCTCTCATCCGAAACGCGGTCTCGTCGGCACCTTTTGCTACGACGGTCGGAACGGAGACGTTCGGTGGATCGTACTTGAATGCAACGGCGTAGTGGGTCGGGTTTGTCAGAACGAACGCTGCTGAAGACACCTGACTGAGGTCGCGAGCCTCGATCAGCTTCTGATGAGCGTCACGTCGACGTCGACGAATGAGTGGGTCTCCGTCCATTTCTTTCATTTCTCGACGGACTTCTTCCTTGGTCATCATGATTTCCTGAGTGTGCTTCCAACGCTGAAATGCGTAATCAGCAACCCCCAGAATGATCAGGATGAGAGACAAGACAATGGACAGCTTCAGGATTGCATATCCGACGGCGAGAGCAGCTGTCCACGGTGAAGCGGACGTCAGATTGAGGAAGCCTGGTAGTTCCAGCCAGATCAACCACGCGGCGGCGAGTGTCAGCAACGCGAGTTTGCAAAGGCTGATGGTCAGGGTGACGATACTGCGGACTGAGAAGATTCGTTTGAGGCCGGTTACCGGGTTGATAGCATTGACGTTGAAGTTCAGTTTCTCGGTAGCGACGAGAAATCCAACCTGCGCGAGATTGACAGCAACAGCGGCGAGCAGGAGCCCGAACATCCAGGGCAGTACATTCGAAGCGGCCCAGAGACCAACTTCCTTGAATTCCGCGTTAAACTCTCCAACGTCGCCTTTGTGATTGCTGGCAGTTCGAAGGTGCATCGAGATCATATTTCCGAGGGCGTTCACGAGGTCGGCGCCCAGGAAGAAAAGCACGGCGGCTGTTGATAGTAGATGACCGGCGATGTTGAGTTCGGTGCTGCGCGCAATATTTCCCTTACGGCGTTCTTCCTGCCGCCGATGTTCAGTTGGGTCTTCCGACTTGTCTCCTGTGTCGTCGGTAGCCATTGCTGTGTGACGACCGCCAATCTACTGATAAGAGGTAATTGCCAGTTGGATATCGTTGATGACCGACGGTACGGAGTCGACGATGTACCGGCCAGTTCCACTGAGAGTTAAAGACAGCACCAGCATTCCCGCCAGTGATCGTACGGGAAAACCGACTACCAGCTGGTTGATCTGCGGTACGCTGTGACCGAGAAATCCCATCGAGATCGTGACCAGTCCCATCGTTGCCATGATTGGAGCGGCCACCTGTACCGCCAGCAGCAGAGACTTTTGAACCAGTTCGCTGAAGAGAATGTGAGCTTCTCGAAAAAGAAACGCGTCGCCGACTGGCATGGCATCAAATGTTTCAAACAGAGCGGACAGCATCATGAGATGCCCGTTCAATGGTGACATCACCAACAGACAGACACCACCGAGCAGAAAGAATGTCTGACTGGAAATCGACGCTCCACCCTGAAGATCCGGATTCACGACCGCGCCGAATTCGAGTCCAAGTTGCTGGTCGATTAACTGTCCGGATAACTGCAGGCCGGCCAGAAAGACAGTCACTCCCAGTCCCAACAGAAACCCGAGCGTGAATTCGGTGAAGATGTCACGAAGCAGTTCGGTCAAGGTCTCGGGAGCGGTGAAGTAGCTTGAGAACGCGGATACGGCGACAGCTTGACGCTGCGGACCTGGCTGAATTTCAACTCCGTTTGTCGGTCCGTGAACGGAATTGGCCAGGTATTCGAAACGCCCCTGCAGAAATGGCGGAACTTCGGATTCTGCGAGAAACCCGTCGCGATTCTGGTCGTACTCCGCGACGTTCTTGCCGGAGCCCTGTTGAACCACCGGAGTGATCACAAAGCCCAGAGTCAGTACGAGCAGGACGCGGACATTGATCGGGATCGTAGTCTGGCTGAAGATCGGGCCGACGGTGAACAGGCCACTTAAGCGGATGGCAATCAGAATGAACATGTAGAATTGCTGGACGGCGGCGTCGAGAAGTTGACGCGTCCAGAAGTCTCCTACTTGCTCAATTAATCCGTCCATAAAGTTGCTGACTGCGAGCGGCTAGTGAATATGGCCTGGGATGCCGGCGAAGAGCCGAGTGGAGTATTCGACCAGTTGGCTAAGGCTCCACGGCATCACGTACAGCATTGTTAGCAGCATGACGACGATTTTGGGGATGATGCTGACAGTCTGATCCTGAATCTGCGTGACGGCCTGCGCTATACTGATTGCCAGCCCAACGAAAACCGCGATGGACAGAACTGGTGCCGCGATAATCAGGGCCGTCATTATTGCGGCTCGGCAAAGTTCTGTGACATCAATAATAGTCATTCGAAACTCAGCGTTGTCGTTAGGTTTCAGATTGGTTGTTGGCTGATTGATTTTGGCTGATTGTTGTTCAGCCAGTTGCCGCAGTGACGCTGTCCAGAAGCATCGCCACGGTTAACGTCCAGCCGTCAATTAGAACGAACAGCAGCACTTTGAACGGCAACGAGATGAGCGTCGGCGGCAACATCATCATGCCCATGCCCGTCAGAATGGTAGCAACGACAAGGTCCACGATCAGAAACGGCAGAAAGATCTGAAAGCCGATCAGGAACGCCGCCTTCAATTCAGTCAGCATGAAGGCTGTGACCAGAATTGATGACTCGACGTCTTCCAGATTCTCCGGTTCTTTCCACGTTCGACCGTCACTTGTGTTTGGATCCGGACGTCGATAGTCGACCAGCATCAAGACGGTGTCGTCGCCATTGGCCGCGCTGATCTGGTGAATCATGAATCGCCGTAGCGGTCGTATTGTGTTTTCGAACACCCGCATCTTGATGTCGTCGTCGGGTTGCAGGTTGGGGATTGGTTGCTTATCGATATACGGTGCCAGGCCCTCGTCGTACGCCTGTTGCCAGACAGGCATCATCACAAACATTGTCATGAACAAAGACAGAGACGTGATGACCTGCGTCGGTGGGAGCTGCTGCGTGCCGAGTGCCTGACGCAGCAGGCCGAAGACGATCACGAATCGGATGAAACTTGTGGTCATGATCAGAATCGATGGCGCCAGACTCAGTAGCGTCATCAAAACCATGATTTTGAGTGTCGGAGTCAGGCCCTCTGGAGAGAGCATCTGATCCGGATTCACTCCGAAAGGCATCTGCAGTTCGGGTTGCTGAACCGGCGTTGGAGCCGGAGGCTGAATCGCGAAATGCTGTTCGTCAATGATTGACCTGCCGCGTGGGAATCCACTGGTCTGAGCTTCGACTGTTGTCGCCCAAACTGTAAGTAACAGTATTAGCGTGACGAATTTGATGCTGTAGTTCCTGAGCCGACCATCCACGTTGGGGTCGTCTTTGCTCACCGGCTTGCTTGACGGCACGTCAAACCACATCCTGTTGAATTGTGAATCAGCCGTCACGATGTCGCTCCCGGCCGGTGGAAATGGTAAGGCTGTCGACGCGTCCTGATTCGTCTTGTTGGGCTTCTTCGAAAAGTTGCGCTCCGAGTTGGTCTTCGAACGGACGACTTTCAACGACGGTCGTAGTTTTCGGCCAGAGCTTACTAAGCCATTTTGCTGCGTCGGGCCCCGTTTGTTTTGAGGCCGCGCAGACATTTGTCAGCGATGCGACCTCGATGGGGTCAGTGATTTCGGCAAGGCTGGACAATCCACCAGGCGATGATCCCATCAGAATCAAACGGCTGCCTACTTTGAGTATGTAGACCGAGTTACGAGGGTCAACGGCTCGACGCCCCAGCACATCAACAGCGTCGGGTGGCAGGCCGGTGATCGTGTACGGGCTGCGTTTAAGAAACAGCTTTGCCAGACCGAGCGCAAACACCAGGAGGACAACCAGTACGGCCAGAATGGCTCCCCCGGAAGAACGTTCAGTTATTCCGGTTGTCGACTGGTCGCCTTTTGCGGATGGCAGCTTCGAGTTTCGTTTCAGCGGAGTGACGGGGCGTTCGGCCGCTTGCCGTCCGTTCAGAACGTTAGGAAAGGGCGATGCATTCTCACTTCCATCATTTTCCGGGATGGTCTGAAGGTGTCGCGGAGTTGCTTTGTCTGATTCCTGTGGGACGTTGTTTGTAAGCGATTTGGGGGTGTTGACGTCGGGGCTGGCTGTGAATCTGCCGTCCTGGGCCGATAGATTATGCGTGCTGGACGCGAACAAAATCAGCGCACCAAACAGCGAAAACGCGACGCGTTGATTGCAGTCCATTGCCTGTCCCTCGTGGAACCCTCCCGGTTCCATTCCTGGTGCCGGCGAAATGGGGCACTCAGGGCGGGGCGTTGTCCTCGATTTCCGAGGATCAGGTCAATGTCAGAACTTAGAAGCGGTCCGGCCGCGCACCACGGGAATCAGTGAAAGGAACGGAAAAACAGGCCGCATATCGCAGGTCAGGAATCGGCAGCGACGATTTCGACGATTCGCACACAGAACTTGTCGTTCAGGACCAGAACTTCGCCGCGAGCGAGTAAACGACCGTTTACAATAATGTCGATCGGGTCTCCGGCGAGTTTATCGAGCGGGACGACGACGCCCTTCCGCATCGACATGACTTCGTCGATAAGCAGTTCAGCTCGGCCGAGTTCGACCTGAACGTTCATCTGAACGTCGTCCAGCATGCCGATGCTAAAGACTTTTTCGTTAGAATTTTCAGCGTCAGCACCCAGATCGGCGAACTCGAACGGCTTAGCGTCGTCCAGGCTCGTGCGAACATTCGATCCGCTCATTGGCACGCCGCTGACGGCAGCTTCGAGACCGGCGTCGACTTCGTTCAGTAATTCGTTTGCTCGATCTTCGGGAGACATTTCATCAATGCCTGCTGCCGGCGGTGGAGTTCCAGCTTCAGAGTCTGCTGGCACACCGGTTTCATTGCCATCACCATTGGCTTTATCCAGGAGAGCCTGAATATCGTCAGCGTCGAGATTTTCTTCTTCGGAATCCACGTCCCTGCTTCCTTCCGATCTGCGTGCCTCAAGGCTGATTTACAGTCCACTCATGCGCCATCGAGCGGGGTTTCAAGCAGCCTGAAACTCCTACTGCTGAATCGTCTTATAATCGTTGAACACGATGCTGACGACATAACTTTGCCGCAAAACCCGGTTGATCTCTTCGCGAACCAACCGTTTCAGTGTGCTGAGTGACGAATCTGTCAGGTCTTCCATCGTTGCGCTTCGGAAGATTGTTTCGATAGACTCACGAACTCTCACCTTGTGTGATGCTGTAATCTTTTCCTTGAATCCAGTTTCCTGATCAATCGCAAGTAGTGCGTGTACTTTGAACGAAATATGAACGACGGTGTCGGTTGCCGCGATCGTGTTGGTCACGCTGAAGTCGTGAACTTCCACCTCAACCAGTTCTTCTTCGTCGTCGTCTGGCTTCGGGCCATCTTCTCCGGACATGGTTTCAGTTGCCGCGGCATCGGACGCTCCGCTTGAGCCTACTCCAAGGAAGAAAAACAGGCCGGCTTCGCCAAGCATGGCCACGACGATCAGAATCAGAATTTTCATCTTTCCGTTACCGGACTTCTTTTCGGCGATTTCTTTCCGATCAACTCCTTTGTCGTCATCTGGTTCATTCCCGTTAGCCATCTCGCGCCCCTTAGAATGCGACAACCAAGTCAATCGGGCCGCGAAACCAAAACACACTCGTCTTTCGAGTTCGCGTTTATCCGGGATCAGGCGGCGCCACGTAAGAATCTATTGTGAAGACATCGACCCGCCGGTTGTGACGCCGGTCTTCGAGATTCCTCGTGACGATACGTGGTTCGGCATCGCCGGCCGCGCTCACAAGAATACGATTTGGATTGATATCATTCTCAATCAAATATTGGGCCACAGAACTTGCCCTGGCAAATGAAAGATCGTGTTGATCGCGAAATTGAGGCTTTCGCCTCAAAGGTTCGGCAAACGAATGCCCTCGAACAATAACACGGTTGGGAACGCGTTTGATAGCTTCGAGAATCCGGTTCAAATTTGAGACTGAATCACCAACCAGTTCGGTCGAGAACTGATCGAATTCAAGTGAGCCTCCAATGGTGACAATCTCGCCATGATTGACTGTCTTAACTGACTTTTCTGCCCCTCCACTACCAGCTGAATTGATGTTACCTTTTTCGATGCCCGTTTTTATCTTTTCGCTTTTCGAACTCATGTGTTCGAGGGTGGAGCGGTCGTTGAATGTGCGGCCTGCGACACCCGAAGTACCCTCCATCGGTCCGAAGATTTCTTTCATTGAATTCAACGCGGCACGGTTCTTACCCTCGTCCTTCAACTCGCTCATTGATACAAGCATGATGAAGAAGGTCAGCAGCAAGGACATCATATCGCCGTATGTGACGACCCACGCCGGGACGCCTGGTGGAGCATCGTCTTCCATCGTTCAGCACCGATTGCAAGTTTTGAACACACCGCGAGATCCTTCTCACACATTCGCCACGTGATTGAAACTTCAAGCAGCGTCCTTCAGATCACGTTCCTTCTGAGAGAGGAACGTTGATAGTTTTTGATCGACGACTCGAGGGTTGTCGCCGTTTTGAATGGCCATGATTCCCTGAACGACAACTTCTCGAATCTGATATTCCTTACCAGCATAAAAAATGAGTTTGTCGGCAAACGGGAGTGCGATGATGTTCGATATAAGAGCTCCGTACAGCGTCGTCAAAAGAGCAACAGCCATACCGGGACCAATCGCGGCCGGGTCGTCCATGTTTCCAAGCATGATGATCAGCCCAAGCAGGGTCCCGATCATCCCGAAGGCTGGTGCGTATCGTCCAAGCGTTTCGAGCAACCCCTTGCCCTGCTTGTGACGTCCTGCCGTCGCTGCCATTTCGGACCGCATCACGCTTTGAATCAGCTCTGCTGGACTACCATCAACGGCCATCTGAATCCCAAGCAGGATGAAAGGATCTTCGATGTCTGCCGTTTTGTTTTCGAGCGCCAACACCCCTTCTTTCCGGGCAATCTCAGCACACTCAACCAGCGTCTTGATGGCTGGCGCCATTTCTGGTGGGTTCGGAAGGATTGCCTTCTTGAAAATGATGGGCATTGAGAGGAAAGGCTCCATCGGGTAGGCAACCATCGTGGCTGCAATTCCCCCACCGACGACGACGGCAAGAGACGGATAATCGATGAAGGCACTGAATGATGAACCAGGTGCGATCGCGATCGCACCGAGCATAAGCGCGATTGCCAGGACGATTCCAATAACTGTAGCTTTGTCCATAGTTCGATCGTCCGCTCGATTTCCGGCGCCATCTGGATGTTGAATTCTCCGTCCACGTTACGCGGCGGAGATCTCACGCCGCCGGCGCAAGCCGGACGAGTCGCGAGTACGAGATTGATCGACTGACCACTTCTTCGAGCGACTCTTTCACGATAAAACGATCGTCGGTCGTCAGCGTGACGTAAGTGTCCGGTCGGCTCTCGACGTATCGGATCAGTTCGGCATTCACGACGAACTCTTCATCGTTCAGTTTTGTGAGTTTGATCATCGACCTGCCTCAGAAGTTTGCCGTTCACGACGAGACGACCTATCGCCCAAGAACCAAAAGTTCGTCAACAAGCTGTTGCACAGAACTGATAACTCGAGCATTTCCGCGATAATTGGTGGAAGAAACGATCAGGTCGACAAGGCTTCGGCCAACGTCAGTGTTTGACAACTCGATTGCCCCGGATCGAATGCTTCCAGTTCCTGTCTGACCAGGAAGTGTAATCTGTGCTGGCCCGGAGCTGACGCCTTCAAACAACGTTCCGCCGCCGTTTTCAACCAGTCCCAACGGGTTAGAAAACCTCGCCAGAACCATTTGTCCCAGCGGCCGGATGACGCCATTCGTGAACACACCACTTACCACACCTGCGTCATTTATGTTGAAACTAGTCAGTGAACCTGCCGGTGCACCATCCTGCGAAAAAAGTGAAAGAGTGCCAGACGAACCCAGTTCAGTCAGACCAGAAATTCGCGAGAGGTCCACTGAAACGATCATTGTTTTCGCGGCGGTTGCCGCGCGATCGATCTCAATTTCGGCGATGGAATCGCCTGCGATTTCTCCCGACTCATTCAGTGAGAATGTGCCCGTACTCAGGTTTGAATTTAAGTCGCTGTCCTCGCTGCTTTCGAAGTAATACCGATATGTTGTCGCTGTCGGCGACTTCGATTCAAGGATTGCGTGCATCCGGACCAGAACCTGCTCACCCAGTGAGTCGAAGACCGGGAATGTCGTAAGCGTGCTCTCGCCGATTCCTTCTCTCGTCTGAGCGAAACCCAGATCGATTGCTTTTTCACCGGACAATCCGGCGCCATTCTGTGATTGGCGGAATCGTGCAGGAGTGATTTCGACCGATTGCGATGTCCCAGCGTTGGATACAACTTCGAACCGTCCATCGGCGGTGATATTTACGCCAGCGGGACCAAACGGATCACCAGCGGGACTTGCTCCAGGTACGAGGCCGAGTGCTTCGCTGATGAACGTGGCGAGTTCAGCCACTGTAGAAGTGGCTGTGATGTCAAAATTGACGACATCGTAGTTCGCTCCACCTTTTCGTGGCGTCAGTGTAATGGACTCGCCAGCGTCAAAGACAGGTGTGCCACCGACTGAAGCTCTGGTATCAGACAGCAGGCTTGTACCAGTGATCGTCGCTCCGGCTCCGTCAAAAAGTTGCACTGATTGAATCACTTCAGATTCAGTTGCTTCTACCGCATCTTCATCCGCACGAATCGATCCTTCGACGGCTACGTTTCGGGTCTCCTGAGCCACATTCAGCTTGCCAAGAGGTATTTCAACATTCACCAACTGTGTAGTAACAATGTTAAATTGATCATCAATTCCATAGCCCTTGACACGCAATCCATCAGCGTTAACGAGTTGGCTCTGGTTGTTCAGAGTAAAGTTTCCGTTGCGGGTGTATACCTGCCCATCCGCTCCGCTGAGGACGTAGAACCCTTCCCCTTCAATGGCAAGGTCGGAAGGACTTGTGCTGGTCGTAATCGCCCCTTGTGAGAAGTCACGACGAATAGCAGCGGTGGTTGATCCGAGTCCGACCTGCCGAGGGTTTGTTCCACCGTTTTGTCCCTGCGGAGCAGATCCAACACTGAGTGTCCGAGAGAGTTGTGTTGTGAATTGGACGGCGGATGCCTTGTAGCCATTCGTCGCGGCGTTGGCGATGTTGTTACCGATGACCTCAATCGCGGTCTCGTTCAACTGCAAACCATTCAGAGACGTATTAAGAGCCGTTGTCAGACCCATGAGTTTTCCCCTCCATTGGTCAGAATGCGGCGTCCAGTTGCCGCTCGCAGCGCATGAAGTACATCCCTGCTCGCAGAGATTGTTTGCTTCGGACACGGCGTGAGTAATTGCGCACAGATTGCAGCGCTGTGTTTTTTATCGACCAGGATAAAGCATTGCTGAAACGCATGTGCGACGCGGAGGGATAGACCCGACGGCAGACGGTGTCTTGCCCTGCATCCGAAGTTGGTGTTGGACGTGTTAGATTGGTGCGGCCATGACTACAGAACAAACGCAGGCGGTGTGGCGACAAGCACGTCAACCGAATGCGAGTCATCTGCCTCCCGATGTCCAGCGTATGCCCGCTTTGTGTCGCTCACGTCCTTGTCGCAGGTTCACAACGCGAATGTGCAGTTCAAAGTTGAATGTCTGATTAGTGGGCCGGCGTAGCATGTAAGGTCAACGTTCGGTTTCACAATTAGAGCGACAGCATGCTCATCAATGGAGCGTTGTCGTTACCGACTTTGACGTGGTGATCAAAGAATGTCTTGTGGAGAGTTTACAAGGGGCTTGATCAATTCGACCGATCTCTTATGTGCAGCAAGACGCACCCGATGCTACCGATTGCATCTGTCGACCTGTTCATTCGATGAAGCATTTCTTCGGATTTATCACATCCGAAAGCAGTCCAGAAATACCAATGATTTCCACTGAGACTGGAGCAGTTTTTCTGCTCACGAAGCCGTTCACCGTTGATTGCATGCAGGCATTACTTGAATTTGTACTCGCCTGATAGTCCATCAGGTTCTGCGACCAATCCCGAAGCTTCACTGAGGGTCGGCTACGTTAGTCATCACGATCGGGATTAAAGATTGGAAACCAATTGGGGTGTGATCGGCAAGTTGGAACGAACTCAGCGATGTTCCAGTGGCGGTGAGGGCTGAGTTGCCAGACGCGGTCGTCGCATCCATGAAATAACCGGGGCTAGCCACAAGACGATGCACAGCACTCCGAGTCCCGCGGCGATTGGCCTCCCGAAGAAGGCCGTTAGCGAATCGGACTTGGTGAGGCTCTGGACAAAGGCCTCTTCAAGACGGCCCCCCAGAATAATTCCCAGTACGACCGGCCCGGCCGGAACTTCGAAACGTTCCAGGACAACACCGAGCAGGCCCATCACCAGCATGACTCCGACGTCGAAGTAGCTGCCGTTGATCGCGAATGCTCCGACAATGCAGAACATCAGAATCAGAGGGAGAATTATCTGACGTGGAATTCGGATGATCAGCGATCCAGCCCGAATTGCCAGAAAACCCAGTGGGATAAGCAGCAGATTTGCCAGGATGAACGTGATATAGATTCCGTAAACAAGCGGCAACTGCACTGGGTCATGAAATATACCGGGGCCCGGTTGAATATTCTTCATTAGCAGAACGCCAATGACGATCGCCGTGACCGAGTCGCCAGGAATTCCCAGCACCAACGCCGGAATCCATGCTCCGGCGAGAGATGCATTGTTCGCCGTCGTTGCGTCGGCGATGCCGTCAAGTGATCCCTTTCCGTATTGCTCTTTTTCTTCGGGCGTTGAACGACGTTTCGAGACTGCGTATGACACCCAGGCAGCAATGTCAGCCCCGGCTCCGGGCAACATACCGATCGCAGAACCAATCGCACTGCTGCTCGCGATCCGCGATCCCGATTTCTTCAGTCGCGGAATAAGTCCTCCAAAAACTTCAGCGACACCTCGACTTAACCAGTTACCTGTGACAGTTGAGCGGTCAGTCCTCGTTGCCCGATCTGGAGAAGATAGCTCTGGATTTATCTTCGCGAAATTGCGCAGGACTTCGGCGAGCCCGAACAGTCCGATCATCGCCGGAATGAAATTGATGCCCGTGATCAGTTCGTCTATTCCGAAAGTAAGTCTGGGGACACTGTGCGTCGATCCAAGCCCGACACAACTCAGCAGCAGGCCAATCGACAGGGCAATCAATCCTTTCGCAATTGAACCTCGCGACACGACAGCGGCACAACTCAAACCCAGCACGCATAGCCAGAAGTATTCGTAGCTGGAAAACTCAAAAGCGATTCTTGCCAGTTGTGGAGCAAGAAAGATCAGCACAAGAGCCCCGACAAGTCCGCCGACAACGCTGTAGACAAGTGAGACTCCAAGGGCCTGTTGATGCCGTCCCTGTTGCGTCAGGCAATAAGCATCATCGACATACGCTGCGGAAGACGGCGTGCCCGGAATCCTCATCAGCGTCGTGGGAATATCACCAGCGAAAATACAACACGCTTCCATCGTTACGATCGCCGCCAGTCCCGATACTGGATCAAGAAAGAACGTAAACGGAACCATCAGGGCAACAGCCATCGTCGCCGTCAGTCCTGGAATCGCTCCGACAAACAGACCGTACGAAGCCGACACCAGAATGACGAGCAACACTTTCAGCGTGAAAGTGTTTTCAAGTGCTGCTTGAAACGCATCGCTCATAGAAGAAGTTCCAATGTCGTTTACTGTCAAGTTTTTGTTGAACGCAGAGACAGCAGGGGGATGGATGCGAAGAAAAGGCGAACACTTCGTATGTGCGAGACCCCACCGTCCTCTTCTTTCTGTTTGTTTAGAACAGCAAGCTGTTTGTTTAGAACAGCAAGAAGCTCCCGATTGGCAAAGGAACTCTCAGTAGCCCGGAAAATAACTGGTAGATTCCAACCGAAGCAACAATCGCAACGGTGGCAGAAGTCAGCAATCTCTCTCCGAGGAGTTTTGATGTCAGAAACAAAATGATCGCTGACGTCGTTACAAACCCCAGGGTATCAGCTGCAAGCATGTGAAAGATGACGGCGGCAACGGCGCATCCAGACAGAAATATTGCGTGAGGCGTCGCCGCGTCGACGATGTTATTCGCCGCAGCGATTCCGGTTATCGAAGCAGTAGGCCGGCGACTGGCTCCGGCAAGGACTATGATGAGTGACAAACCGAACATCCCGCCGGCGATCGCCGGAAAGACATTCGGCCCAACCGGCCCGGACTGCACCGATTGAAACTCCGGGCGGTTCAGAATGACACCAAACATCTCGTCGTTCCGTTTGAGGAAGTCAGCGAACTCAGTGGTCGGCCGAGACGTGTGATCAAACCCCTGTCGATCCATGAATTCAGGAAACGATTCACCATTCACGCGAGCTTTGCCTCCGACGATTCGCTTCAACACGGTAACCAGTTTTTCCTGGATCTCTGGCGGTGTGTCTTTTGCAATTCCCAATCCTCGCCAACCAGTCAAAGCCCAATCAGAACCTTGCTCTTTGAGGGTTGGGTAATCCTTGAAGTCATCGGAAGCCTGCCGATCATCTGCCA
>JACLAC010013132.1_pt1 | contig 24204 bp, 23 predicted proteins | sample 8027881 | NCBI WGS metagenome assembly JACLAC01 (sample SAMN15725517, study PRJNA655200) | protist metagenome | isolation source: fluorescence activated cell sorting (FACS) single amplified genomes of... | place: Spain: Blaines Bay Microbial Observatory, Mediterranean Sea | collected 2016-01-19 | reverse complement strand
CAGCAGCCATCAGTAATGAAGAATTTGGACATTCGCCATACATGCTGCCATCAGCTCTCATTTCTGTTTGGTAGGTACCCATAAACTGAACCGGAACGCCGGTGATTGTTCCACTACCTTGAGCGGTGATCTCAAATTTTGGAAGGGTGCCTTCTGAGGGCAAGACCTTGGTAACAGAGGTTGCTGTCATAGATCCCAATTTTTCACCTAGCATAAATTCTCACTCTCATATTGAGTTGGGGTGATCGTGATCATTGTAAAAGCAGTTGATGCTGATTAATCAGCATCAACTCAAAAGATATCAACTGGAAGATAGTTAAAAAGCAAGCACTGTTTTGGATGAAGGCTGAATTAGCTAAACTGTGGATCTCTGGCTAGTTATGGAGTTTCGATTCAAAAACCACCGAATTAGCACGAGAATTATAGACCAACGGATCATGAATCCGCTGTGCTAGAGGATCTGTATCCAGATAAATACTGGGTATAAATGGATTACTGCGCTCAAAATCTGCAAATAATCGCAAAAAAGTCGTAATCCTTTTTGGAAAAAAAAGTTAAAGCAAGGCTTCTTAACATTTTTAATAAATATTATGTTTTACTGATATTTATGAGCTTATTACCCCCTACTGCTTTTCTCATCCTTCTTTTTAAAAGACAGTAGGGGGATTTGCTGTAAGATCTGGAAAAGTAAAATCCAGAACATCCAGCAATAGGAGAGGAGGATGACTAGAGCAGAAGCATTTGATAAAGCGTGGAGATTAGGTTTTAAAGGGGACTTCTCTTTGTACGATGAAATTTATCATCCCGAATTCAAAGGAGTCTTGGAAGGAGTAGAATTGAATATTGAAGCATTCAAAGAAGGACTTTATACCTTAAAAGATTTCATCATATTTACACCACCCAAGACTCTTATTGAGGATGATACTTTTCTAAAATTATACAGATACAATAAGCTCAAGGAAGCGGATGTCTTTACTTCAGTAACGATATCTCTGAAATACAAAGAGGGGAAAATAATTCATCAAGCCTATGCTTTTGAGGAATTAGACTATGACCCTAGTGAAGGCCAAGACTGGAACTGGGAAGATTATGAGTGATTATGTGGGGGGCTATCGGGTTTAACAAATCAAGGTGAGACGTGTAATTGTAATGAGAGGAAAGCGGGATCCAAGCGAACTCGATCCCACTTGCTGGTAATTCGTAGTGCCGAGAGCAAAGTAAACTCTGGTAAGTTTACTCAAATGTTTGTTTGCCTTTAAACGATACGATAAAACCTTCGTGCAAAGGAGCCTGAAAAGCAGAAGTTCCAGAACCGCTGAGTCCTTCATATTTACCAGTTCCATTTCCCGTGGTCCACGTACCTTCTAATCCCGCTGCGTGATAAGTAAATGTAATATAGTCACCTTCGATATCAGCTGCAGTACAGAATCCGACAGTATGATATGGACCCGGATCTGCCGCTTTCATCAATCCAACTTCTTGGCAAGTGCCTGACAAATCTTTTGGAAAGTCTTCTCTGGTCTTGGAAAAAGTGAAGACAACAGTATTACGTGCTTCGATTTGCATCAAACCCGGACCAATCTCTGTAATTTTCTGCTCTACAGTACGCGCGTAATTTTTTCCTTCTACTTCGTAAGTCATTGGTAAATGACCTGCGCCATTTGCTGAGAAGGCTCCTATTCCAAACAAAGTTGTCAGCAAACTGGTCTTCAAAACAGAATTTAAATATCCTAGTTTCATATAGCTCCTTTGGGTTCATTTCAATAAAGAGACTAACTTCTACTTGGAAGGTAGATATGTTAATAAATCTCAGTATTAGCATTTGAAAGTCAAGACTGGAAATGGGAAGACTATGAGTGATTGGTAATTCTGAGTACAGTCACGCGGTTCAACTACGCAACCCAGTGAATGCCACTCGACAATACGATCGAAAATAGAGACTGCTGATGCTGTTATTCAAATTAATCTTACTAGGTTTTATCGTGTACGTATCCTCTGACCAGCAGGCCAGCGGCAAAGCGATATCTAGCTACGGCATTACGCTCAACAGTTCAGTCGACCACGAGAACCGCTAGTTTCTAAATACTTTTGTACCCCCCCGGTAGTCCAAATAATCGGGGGCGGGTGGAGCACGACGACCACACAGCCCCCCCAGTGAGCATGATCACTACCCGATAGCGTACCCCTCAAGTAATCTTGGCGCACGAACTGCAGGAATTTCGTTGTCTTAGCCCGTTGTATTGCCGTTGTCTCGTAAAATTTATTAGACGAAAACAACGCGACAGTCACTCAACAACGGTATAACGACAGCGCGACAGTAGCGATAAAACGACATAACAGACATTGGAGGTCTTATGCTGATTTCGCTTAGTGAAGCAGTCCGACGATTAAAGTGCGGTAAGGCAAAATTATACCGTATTCTAGCGGAACTGGAGATTCAGCCGACGCTGAAAGGCACGTCTAAACTGATAAGCGAAGAAGACTTTTTACGCATCAAAGAAGCGTTCGAAGTTGATGGCCCATACCCGTCTGGCGACACACCGTATCAAACCCCCACCGCAACGACAGCACAACAGTCACCGAAACAGCGAAACAACAACGGCACAACAGCAGAAAATGCCGTAGTCGAGGGGCTACAGGCACAAATTGATCTACTGAAGGGCCAAGTCACGCAACTTTCTGGACTACTCGAGAACGAACAATCGGAAAGAAAAGCCGAGCGTTCTGAGCGAGAAACATATCAGCAGCTGCTCGGTGCTCTTCAGCAAAATAATCAGAAACTACTACAAGAGAATAACCGGCTACAGCTGGAGATGTTGGATTCTCCAGCACGGCAAGATGTTCACTTTGAACCGCGTAAAGAAGAAGAATCGAGTACAGTTACTCCAGAAGCGTTCGAAGCTGAAGACATACCACCGGAAACGATAGCAAATCGAAATTCTAGAAGTGGTAGCCGAGTATTCGGTGTCGGGCTATCCGTAGCGGCAATTATTGGAGTTTTGTTCTACGCAGCCATTACACAAGGCGGCGACTGGCTTTCAGGTTCGCTTGAGAGAGGAATTTCAGCGGCTTTGAAGGTTAATGGTACTGAACCGGACACACGCTGAGAGTGCAGAAATGACCGCCTCTCAGTTGTCCGGTGGCGATGCTCCTCAACCCAAATACATTGCCGTCTTCATTAACCGGATGAAGCGATACAACTCGAGCAACAGCGAAGCTGCTGAGAGGCTCGAACACGAAAAGTACAGAAACGAGTACGAGTATTTATTTGAGAAGAGTAGATTTCTTAACTGAACGCTGAGTAGAAGGACGCTAGATAGGCGATTCGGAAGAGGAAGCAACCGGCAACGACAGAACCGAAGTTTGGCGACTGGAAGTTCTGGAGTGCCGGCTAATCCATTGTCGCGTAGACAGTGGAAATTATGAAACAACCGTTCCAATTCCGCAAGTATTCTACGAATTACTTGTTGGATTTTGTGGATTATTAACGGATGACTATGGTTTCATAAGCGCTTCCTCCTTATAACCACTAAGGAGGGCAGGATGCCACACCACCGACAATTACCGCACAAACAATCGAAAGCCCAGCTCTGGGTAAAACGCTCCGTTCATTTAAAGTCGTATCTGCAGGATCTGCCACGTCGACTACGGTTAGACGTCGAAGCGCTGGTCAAGATATTCCTCACCCGCCGGTCTTTACTACTTAAACTTGCCGACAATTATCTGGTGAAGCTCTGGGAATGCTCAAGGGCGACGGTACAGCGACGACTCGAGCGACTGGAACAACTGGGTCTACTGAAGCGCCTGACACAGCGACCAAGCAAGCAAGCAAACGGTAGCTGGAAACAGGATCGGAAACTAGCGTTGATTCTACCGAAAAAGACTAATCCTTTATTAGTGTCTCATTTTGGAGCATTAGCCAACTCGCAGCAGAATGCTGAGAGATCTAATTCAACCGTACCGGCAAAAGTAGATCCACCGATGCACTTTGTTGATTGGCTGGCAACACAGAATCGGGTAAGTAAAGGCGCATTTGCTTATTGGCTACGACGCTGGGGAGCAAAACCGCAATCGATGGGCTACTTGCTGGATAGTATTCACAGTAGAATTGAGCGCAGACCCGATACGTTGGAGAGTATACTGTTTGACGCGGAGGCCCAGAAACTATCTGGGCCAGCGCTAGTTGGATTTATCGTTGGCGAAGTGAAGACAAGAGTCGGATGCTAATCATACTGAACGCAGTGGTTATCAGATACGGACTTCGAGACATACTTTTAGAGTATAGATTGATCAAATCGTAACGAATACTAGCGCAGCCCACAGTATCACCACGCTCAAACGTAAGTGGTGTCAGGGGCGTTCTACGGGCTCATGAATGGTCAAAATTTTTATGACACCCATTTATAGCAAACGTAAAAAAAATCGTCTAACGGCAATACTGAGAGCTCTAGCGTAGTATTTTGAAGTATAGTGCCGGTATGAAAGCTATATAGCAGTAATCTGCCGTTCTGGTAGCTTTAAAAAACCGTAATCGTAGCCGTCAGCGCTGAAGATTTTATTGGTGATGTACTTGGCTTGGAAGGGAAATATTTTACCGGTACTTTTCCTAATTCTGACTCTGGTTTCGTCCGTCAAAGAAACAATTCGGCGGGGGCTGTACACTCCAGCGTGAATGCCCTTTGGTACTTCAGCGCTAATAAAATCGCCGGTTTTATAGGAGTGAGTAGGTTTGCACTTGGGCTGACCCTTGGGGAAACCGTACTTGTCGTTGCCAACAACCTGCCGTTTGCCGTGACCAATTGCTTTGATTGCGAGAGGTCTGACGTGCTGCCAATGCAACACTTCCGGCGTACTGGTACCAACACAGGCTGCGTCCAGCCAGTGTGTTTTCGGTATCTGTCGCTCAAACGATTAAACTTAGTAAGCCCACCACTGGCAGTTTCTACAGCTAACCCAGTAGCCCTTAGGCGCTCAAGTAAAGAGTAGCGGGTAGAATTAACAGCTGCGGCGTCCTTCAGTGGAGCCTTGGCCTGTTTCTTTAGTTTATCAAGTACTTCCGGTTTGTCTGCCAGGAACTCGCCAACGAGTTGTTTGAAATGGGTTTCACATCAACAAAGGGCACAGCACTGACAGCGATGCAGGTTCAGCGGATCTGTGCTTGATGGCGTACTATAACTGAATACCAGTTACCTTTTTTAGTTGGTCAATAATCATAGCCTTGGTAGCCGCGTGAAGCTTTAGTTGGGAAGTGAGTAAACGAAGGGAATTGCTACAAAGGAGAGATCTGAGGAAGAGCATCGTAGGGCCGCTTGACCGTATTGATTGCCCACTGTTATCAGGACCTTACTCTAAACCTGTCAGCCTGCTGTTGATCTGCCGAAGCAGGGACCAGGCTGAATGTGGGATGACTCTTCCTCAATCTTTGAAGACGTGTTCTGTTAGTTTGAATTATTATTCTTTACTAGAGCGGATTACTGGAGTTCAGCAGGAACAGTGAAGGTATCTCCCCAGCACTGTACAGTTCCATCAGTTTTGACTGCGCAGGCGCCGTAGTTCCCAGTACTGATACTACTGACTGTGCCTAAGTCTGTGGGAACGGTACTTCTGCCTTCATAATTATCTCCCCAGCACTGTGCAGTTCCATCGGTTTTGACTGCGCAACTGCTACTCATTACCATACCAGCATTCCTGAATTTACTAACACTGATGCTACTGACTGTACCCAAGTCCGCGGGGACAGTGCTTTGGCCATAAGCATCCTCTCCCCAGCACTGTGCAGTTCCGTCGGTTTTGACTGCGCAAGCGTGACGATCCCCAGTGCTGATACTGCTAACAGTTCCTAAGTCCGCGGGTAGTACCCCGTTCCAGACTGAAAAAAAACCCCAACATTGAGGCGTGCCATTGGTTTTGATTGCGCAGGTTCCGTAGAAATCCGCACTGATGCTACTGACTGTACCCAAGTCCGCGGGGACAGTGCTTTGGCCATCAGCATCCTCTCCCCAGCACTGTGCAGTTCCGTCGGTTTTGACAGCACAGGTGTGACCGATACCGGCACTAATACTGCTGACAGTCCCTAGACCAGCAGGGACGGTGCTTCGTCCATTATAGTCACTTCCCCAGCATTGGGCTGTGCCATCAGTCTTGACAACGCAGGTGTGATTCGACCCGGCGCTGATGCTGGTGACAGTACCCAAATCGGAGGGGACCGTGCTTGTTCCACTATCATTCCAACACTGAACTGTTCCATCGGCTTTGATAGCACAGGTTTGGTGTTCACCAGTAGCAATTCGTCCGCTCGTTACTGCACTATCTGCTGAAACCGTTGGAGTTGAATCTCCACCACCAGTAGGAGCAGATGTTGTTCCTCCACCACCAGAATCTGTAGTCGTTTGTTCACCTTCCAGCATGGCACAACCGAAGGAGAAGGTAGCGGTGATGATGATTGCAAGTAAGGTTTTCATAATAGTTCCTCTGTTTGCTGGGTTGGATTACCTTGCTCACGTTTGCTTGTGGAACAAGGTCTGAATCATTCAAATGTTTCAAATTTGAAACACGATGATCAAATTATAAATCAACCCATCAAAGTTTGGGAGGACGACTGGGGGAGGAACTGTTGTGCAGAAACTAATTGAAGGTATATAAAGATATCAAATTACTGATATGTAATGTTTAATTTAATTTAATGATTTCTTAGTGGGTGGTGAATATTTTGTTGTTTGTACTGTTAGAAACAGAGGTATCCAGTTGAAAAGAAGTCTTAGAAAGAATCTTCATAAAAATAACTGTATTTGACGAAAGCAGATAAGCTAGTAAAACAAAAATATTCACACACCTTCAATCGGGCCGAATATAACGCCAGCGGGTGCAGTTGTAAACAATTGACGGTTAGCACTACTCGCATCCAGAATTCCCCGCTACTGGTGATGCAACGCGCACGACTCCTCTGAAGCCCAGTAAACACCTAGGTATTACCGACCAGCGCTACTGTCGTTAGCTGTGTATCAGATAGACGTCAATGTGCTCTAGTTCGTCTAGGTTTTTCTTTCACTAGCGGTGGTAGGAAACTCTCTGAAGCTAGTGATGACGGTAATATAGGCGTTAACTGGGTAGTAGTCGAATTCGGGTAATCTGAATTAGTTTGACTACATACAGGTCTGTGTTTATGGTTTTAATTGTTTGGGTACAAATTGAAGAAAGGGCTATATGACTGAAGCAACTACTCCGACACGTAAGATCGTGAAGTCTTATACGTTTGAGTTAGGTATACTTGAGCGATTCGAGGAGCAGATTCCGAAGGGTCAGCGATCTTTTTTCTTGAATACTATACTTAGCCGCGAGATAGAACGATCGGCTTCTTTAGATCAGCTGGTAAAGGAATATGATCAGCGCACTGTCAGAGCACAGGCGAGTACGGTAGGCTAAAAACGAAAAAACCCAGTAATCTCGGGCCGTGGAAAGTTTGAGACTACTGGGCTTTATACATCAATCAACCGCTGTGTTATACGGCTGAAGGTGGTTTGGCACCTGGGAACTAATCTACCACTGTTGTGCCCAAAAACCAACGTGAGAAATGATTCTTACGTACTCGCCAGTTCAGACCATCTTTTTCTAATCATATCGTAGCGGTTGTGAACTCCAGGATGGAACTCGCGTAATGTCGAAGAATGCAGAAACAGTTCTCTTTGATCCTAGTGTCGGTAAGAGCAATTTACGTGATCATATACCCAAATAATCTCTGCTAGCAGTCATACAGGAACATCCAGACTTTTCTGGTTGGAAGCGCAGTGGAAAGTACTTTCGCGACCCTAATGATAACGCCAGGACTCTAGGCTTGAACGGGGTAAAGTCTTTTAAAGGTGGGATATCCCAAACGCTTTTTGAAGTAGCTAAAGAGCGAGATCTTCTTGGTGCAGCAAGAAGCCTCGCGGGACTACCAGAATTCTCACAGAAAGGTAATTCAACTAGAAAACGAAAATCTACTGGCCACAACCCCCCGGCTGATAATCCTAACGTAGACACGCAACCCGACGATCCGTTATCAAACTCGGCGAGTCCTACTGCCCACTCCCGATCGAAACAAACCAAGCCCAAATCGAGTACTACTCCACAAGCTCAGGCGCTTTGGAAAAAGCCAGAATCTGATAAAGCGAAGACCGCAGTTCAAAAATATCTAACAGACAGCGCACTCGTCACTGAAAATTACGAAGACCTTTTCGGTTCATACATGCGCTGTGTGATCGACAATACTGCTAGTGGTAAGGGCTCTCCCGCGTTAGTGGTCCCGATGCTCACTCCAGAACAAGCCAGCCGGGTAGCTATAGGAGCGCCAACATCTGCAGACAAGGTCGCTCGAGTTCTGCTACCGGAGAGCGCTGAACCGGAAAAGAAGCAGCTCGGCAGTCCTGACGACGGAATTGGGCGAATAAGTTATCTGCCCACTCGTACCGAGAATTGTGAGTCACTGAAGTACTTGGTCTGTGAAGGGTTTCGTGACGCGCTATCTATTCGTACCCACTATCCGGATCATCACATCTTCGTTTGCCAGTCTAAGGGGAATTTACAACACGTACCGGGGTTCCTACCCGAAGGGGCGAATGTTCTGATTATTAGCGATCACGACGGCCACGACGACCCGAATCAAAACGGGGAGACAGATGCCGCAAAATTACGTCAGGAGTTGCTGCGACGTGGTTATTCATGTCAGGCGCTAATGCCCCCAGAGCCCAAGAAAGATGCGAATGACGCGCTCAGAGACGGGAAACTCGATCAGTGGCTGAAAGAACTGGTTGAAGTACCAGAATTAGCAAGACCGGTAGATGACTTTTACTTTGAACCGCGATCGTCACTGGGTATTCAAGAGCCCGACTGGTTGATTAAAGGGATTATCGAAAAAGGGACACTTGCTGCGATTGTCGGTGAGAGTGGATCTGGCAAATCATTTCTAGCACTGGACCTCGCTTGTTGTATCGCGACGGGTACGAACTGGCACGGTCGAGCGGTCAATTGCGGGGACGTCTGCTATCTCGCAGGCGAGGGGAAAGGCGGATTAGCTCGCAGGATCGGTGCCTGGGAAAACTATTACAGCAGTAAACAAGTCCCGCTCTTTATTTCCTCGCGATCGATCGATCTCGGAGACAGTAGAGATCAGCTACCCAAAGTGCGACACGCTTTACGTTCTTTAGATCGTCCCCCCGCGCTGATAATTATTGATACTCTCGCTCGGCATCACACCGGAGACGAAAATTCTGCAACCGAAATGAGTTCTTTTATCGGGAACCTAGACCAGCTAAGGGAAGAATTTAACGCTGCAGTAGTCGTTGTACATCACTCCGGAAAGGATCCTAGTCGTGGAGCTAGAGGATCATCTGCGTTTCGAGCTGCACTAGACCACGAGATTCTGGTAACCAAACCAGCAACAGGTGTAATAACAGTGGCTTGCGAAAAAGCAAAAGACTCAGAGCCTTTTTCGCCGATGAGTTTTAATTTGTCTTCCACGGATGTACTTGACGAAAGCGGTCGATTGATTGCCGAAAACGACGGCAGTCCGGTGCGCTCGTGTGTTCTGGAGCCAACAGAATTTGTTCAGAGATCGAAACAGTGGCGACCATCGGTTTACCAGCAATTATTCATCGAGTCGTTTAATGAGTTACGACAAGACAGCCAGAACCCCGATCGAGTACAAACAAATAAGCTCAGAGAAAGAATTAAAAACAAATTACCGCAAAAGAGTAATGACCAGTTCAAGGCTATCTGGAGGGATCTAAAGGGATCGAAACTAAGTGATCAGTACGATATTGGGGAAGTTGTTGTAATTGAACGAACAGATCTAACCGGTTTCGGGGGGTGAGAAGGGTGAGAACCCTAAAGGGTGGTTCTCACCTTTCTCACCTTTTACCCCCACAACCAGCAAGATTATCTGCGAGTAAGAAGTTAGTAAGATTCTCACCTAATCTCACCTTTCTCACCTACTGCTCAAAGAATAACTATACGAAAGGAACTAGTGGACCAACAAAATCTCGAGCGCTTGCCCAAGCGTTGGGACCTCGAAGAAGTCTGTAACCGCATCGCAGCCGGCGAAAGCTTGGCGCAGATCGCACAAAGCTATGCGAAGTCCAAACAGGCGCTCTGGAAGTTTTTGAATACGGACGAGTCGCGAAGGAAACGATATCTGGAGTCGCTCGAGGCTAGAGGGATTTTGCATCTCGAGGCGATCGAGAGAATTGCTCGTGACGTAGAGACTGGAGAACTGGATGCTCGTGCCGGTGCAGTCGCATTCCAGGCGCGGAGTTGGGTAGCTGGTCGGCTAAATCCAAAAATGCTTAGCGAGAAGTGGCGAGCACAGTTGGAAGTACCTTCACCGTCGTTGGCCTTTCTAGCAGCAATAAAAGAGACGAGCGAAGGGCAGATGGATCCTACACAGTCACCCGTTGACGATACGCACGCGCAAAACATTGACGACGCCAATCAAGTCATCAAAAACAATACAGCCGATACGTGTGCCGCGATAACCAGGAGCATCGATGCAGAGTAAGATTGATCTTTTAGATACCGAGTATTCGACTTGGCAGGTGACTGCTCAGTTCTACGACCAGTATTCCAATACTCATTGGGCGCTAATGCAACGCAGCCAGGAGTCGAACGGTTGGCTGAACTATCGGTTATGCGTATTGGGCAGTAGCCGCAAGAAACGCTCGTATTGGTTGGCTTGGAGTCGATCGGAACAGCGATTTGCCCGCAGCGCAGATGCTTGGGATTTTGCGAACGATTTACCGGCACTGAATAACAAATTGACCGAGTATCTGTCGCGGACAGCCGAGCCATTGCCAGAAAAAGCGACTAGAGACATACAAGTATCGGTTGCGAGGGACGCTCTAAAGCGGATACGAGCAGCAACAGCAGTTAAACGAATACAATGAGCGAGGGGATATTAGCGGCTAGTAGAGGGGAAGCTCTAGTCAGTGAGCTCCCCCAGAGGACGTTCAAGAATTAGTATAGAGACGCAATGGATTAACCGTCTCCGTACTAATAATGAAATTCACTGAACATATTTTTTTTTCGTATCAGTGAATGGCAGACCTTGTTCAGTTTGGCTAGTGCTAGCTGATCGCATACTCATTCAGCTGAATGTTAGCGTATCGCTTTGGTCTCCCGAGGCGGATAGTGGACCTGCAGCGTTCAGTAGTCAAGTGATGACTTTTACTTATTAGAGTGAATTGATCTATTTAAATTTTTCTCAAGGAAAATTGAAATAGTATTGACTCGTAATTAGTAAAGGAGCAGTCTAGAGGAAAAATAATCTGTTTAAATAAACCTCTAGGAGCTCTGAAGATGACCCGCGTAGCCGCATATTACAGGACCAGTACTGTGACCAATGAAGACGGACACTCCAGACAACGCCAAGAAGACGCTGTAAACGAGTACGCACAGCGGATGGGTTATCAGATCGAGGTAACTCGCTGGGACGTTCATACTGGAGACTCGACGGTTATTGATCGGCCAGGTTTCTCAGAACTATTGGTAGAAGTCCAATCGCGTGACCTTAGTATAATCTTAATCGAGAATGCGTCACGATTTGCTCGAGATCTGCTGCATCAAGAAGCAGGTGTTGAGGCGCTCTCAAAGTTAGGTGTTCACATTGTACCAGTCGATGCACCAGATACTTTTACAGAAGAGAGCCCGAGTCGTGTACTGATTCGACAGGTGCTCGGCGCTGTATCCGAATTCGAGAAAGCTAGTCTGGTCAGCAAGCTCAAAGCTGCTCGTGATAAGAAAAAAGCGGAGACGGGGAAATGTGGCGGTCGTAAGAGTTTCTCAGAACTGGATCCAGCAATGGTTGCAGCTGCAAAGCGCTATTCCCGTCGCAAATCAAAGAGTCCCAGAAAGCAAGGACAGAACTTCACTCTACGAGAAATAGCCGAGCAACTCGCGGCGGACGGGTATACCGACAAGATACTATCCGCACAGTCGATCAAGAACCTGTTAGCGCAGAAAGTACCAGCATGAGTCCCGGATGTTAGATAAAGCCCAATCCGAACGTTTTTTGAAGAGAGTAGAGTCGGTACTGGCGGAGGAACTGAGGGATTCGACAGATCAGCAATTCGAGTGCTTGATCAGCGGACTAGAAAGTCTACTGAAAGATTGGCCACCAGACCAAATAACCGACAAAATGATCGAAGGGCAATGGGACGTAGCGACGCACCTGCACCCGTCTGATGGATCTCTGCGATACTAGTATCCGATGAACTTTAAGTGCATAAGAGAACTCTGCAAAAGCCCAGTAGCGCGTAAAGTCGTTTTCTGGATCGCTTGTCTAGTCGCTTTTTCAGCGCGATTTGCTACTGGGTAAATGCAAGCCTAATTTAATCAAGAGAACTTGGGACAAGTATTCATGAAACGAAGTAAAAGTCCTTGTATTGATGTCTGTAAATTTTCTGGTCAGAACAAAGGGATTCAATGGTTTGGATCCCGTAGCGGGAATATTTTATTTAACGAAGTACCTCTAGCTAAATCGTTCTGGTCTAAAGTAGCCAACAGATGTTGCTTTGAAGTACTTGAAAGGAACTCCAAGTGATTGAATTTTCTCTACACATTGATCAGAGATTTTTCCGTAAACTTCTATCGAAAACTCATTAGCAATTTCTCCATGCTTTTCAACATAATCTTGAACAGGGGGGTTGTCAGCGTGGGCAATGAAATCATCACTAGATCGATAAATTTCTGTCCAAACAAATTTGTGATCATCATCTGGATCGGCATCAAAGCTGTGAAACAACATTCCTGGTTCGGATTTTTCAACTGCTACATCTGCAGCAGCAGCTATTTTTAAGTAGTCTTCTACACAGCCCTTTTTCACAGTTATACGAGCTAAAAGCACAAAGGGATTTTGACTGATATTTGTTGTCATCTTGACTCACTTTGAAAAGGTCAGGGATTAACTACAGATCAAAATCAACCTCTAATTAATAGTCAGAGAATAAACAAGTTTAGGTTTTTGAGCCTGAACTCTGAGACCGTCGGATTATTAATCTGATGCATTAGCTAGTGGGAATCAGTCGGTGGGGCCAGCGATGTGGGGAAGCGTCCAAGGGGGTACAAGAAACACTTCCCACTTAAGGAGGACTCTACGCCAAGTTTTTTAATTTTATTGGCGTACAGTCGTTCATCTGCCATCTGCATTGCGGAGAAACGCTTGTGCAGCACAGATGAAGGCACTAGTCAGCTTGGGGTGTATAGGGACAACCTTATCACTTGGGCCAAAAACTATCTATCAGATGGTAATTATTGAGTCAACTAAATATTGGCGTTGGGGTCAACTAGAACGTGTTGCCAAAAACCATAGACTAACGGATTCACAATTAGAAAGAACCATTTAAAGGGTTGGTAAATCAAGAGGCTGCATTGCAGTAGATTCACCTATCACAATGCAGCTAAGATATTAGAGTTTTCTCTCGTAGGGAGCCTGACCACCAGTCAATTCCATGTCTATCTTTGATATATTATTGTTCAAAGCACTTATCCCAAAATTTGGTCCCATTGGGCCATCAATAAAATCTTGGAATTGAGATTCCGAAATCCCCTCCTTCGCCTCCCAAATACAATACATAGGCCCGTCTTGGGCAACAGGCATGAATGCATGGTTGAAAAAACCTAGTTTCAAACATTCTTGATGATATTTTTCGAGTGAGGCTTGATCAGGCATTTGTTCGCCAAATGTCTGCCACCACTTACCTGCCATACCTGGCTTCATGTAATGGTGAACATGAAAGAATTGAGACGCCATAGTTTATACTCCGATTGAAGGGGTGTTGAAAATATCTGAAATGAAGTTCCAGCAAACAAAGCTGAAGCAACTCTAAAATGTTACTTTCACTGAGGCGATTCACAATCTATTAGTTGGATGACTTTGGTGACTTAGTTCAAAGACCATCGGATCATGAATCCGCTGTGCTAGAGGATCTGTATCCAGATAAATACTGGGTATAAATGGATTACTGCGCTCAAAATCTGCAAATAATCGCAAAAAAGTCGTAATCCTTTTTGGAAAAAAAAGTTAAAGCAAGGCTTCTTAACATTTTTAATAAATATTATGTTTTACTGATATTTATGAGCTTATTACCCCCTACTGCTTTTCTCATCCTTCTTTTTAAAAGACAGTAGGGGGATTTGCTGTAAGATCTGGAAAAGTAAAATCCAGAACATCCAGCAATAGGAGAGGAGGATGACTAGAGCAGAAGCATTTGATAAAGCGTGGAGATTAGGTTTTAAAGGGGACTTCTCTTTGTACGATGAAATTTATCATCCCGAATTCAAAGGAGTCTTGGCAGAAGTAGAATTGAATATTGAAGCGTTCAAAGAAGGACTTTATACCCTAAAAGATTTTATCATATTTACTCCGCCCAAGACTCTTATTGAAGATGATACTTTTCTAAAATTATACAGATACAATAAGCTCAAGGAAGCGGATGTCTTTACTTCAGTAACGATATCTCTGAAATACAAAGAGGGGAAAATAATTCATCAAGTCTATGCTTTTGAGGAACTAGACTATGATCCTAGTGAAGGCCAAGACTGGAACTGGGAAGATTATGAGTGATTGGGGAGACCTTGACCTCTTCAAAGGTTCTGATGGTTTCATCCTGGCGTTGAAGAATTTGTGCAGGGATAGGCAGTCGCATCACAGAGACTCTGCTCTAGGTGATGCGAACTTTTCGGACCATGTTTCTTTTGTTATAGTAAGGATTAGTCAGTCATAGACCCAATTACACTGCCAGATAAAATTCCCCCGACCACATTAGGAGCAACCAGTTCATTGAATTTTGGAAAATCCTTCCAGGATTGGGCAGAGGCCATGTGGGCTTGAAAGCCGGATGCATCTCGATAAGCCTCAAATATACCAAGAAGTGTAAATCCAGTAGTTCCCTGACTCGGGTCATTATTTTTAAATTCAGGAGCTTTGGTTATAACATATACGATTGGATTAGGTTCTTCTGGGCCTTGATGAGTTTCTCGCATCCATTTTTCGTGACTCTGAAATATTTTCTCAGCTTCTGCCACCTTATTATCTGGCATGCGAAGCATCATCATAAATGTTGAAGAATCTTTGTTGACCTCAGCATTATTAGAGTGTCCCCCACCGAAAGCCACAGTAAGTGGAAAAAACATAAATGAAGCAATTGCTAATAGCCTAATCATTGTAAAACTCCACATAAGTTAATGGCACTATTACACTAAATATAATGCAAGATTGCTATATTTATCAACAATACAGTGTCTTTGGTCTCTGGAATTGACAAGAATAAAATTTGAGGCAGTGAGGCAGCCAATTTCAAATATCCCCCATTTTCAGCCTCTGATACAAAATAGTTGTTCGTTAAATCACAGAACAGGGGGTACAAAGTGACACCCCACCCCTATACGTTACTGACAATAGCCTCTACCTATTTTCTATAATATTTGTTTGACAAAATAACTTAGAAATCTAGTGCTTCTAGCAACTAGGTATGAGTAGATCTGCACCTGACAAGAGCTTTTGCTGCACTCATCTTGATGCCAGTAAATCTCTCACTACACTACTAATAGAAAAACCTCCCAATTCTACTATAGAAATAGTTAATACTACTGCCGCTGCAGCCCATATAGCTGTTCTGAAGAATCTGTTCTGAGCTTGTACTGGCTGTTCTGGGACAGGCTGAATAGTCTCTGAGGCATCAACAGCTTCCCTTTCTGTATCCTTAAATGCTTCTCTTGAAACAGTTACCTCTTCCTTCCCTTTAGGAGCCTCTAGCAGCTTCTGGCTCAACTCATTGTTCTTTGTCTGGAGCTGCATCAACATCGCTTGGAATCGTTCTGTAGACTGATTAAATTCTTTTAAGACTTCATCATGTCTCTTATCTTTTTCCTGTCTTTCTTGCTGCTCTGATTCTAGTAATTTTCTTAAGTGGGCTATTTCGTCTCTAAGATTTGAGTAAATAGTTCCATTATTTAAGTTGTTCTGGGAGGCTGTCTTTGGGCTGTCTTGTATGTCTTCAGGGACAGTCTTTTGTCTTTTAATCCTGTTTTGAAGATTATCTTCTGGATTTTGCTGAGACAATGCTTCTGCTTGAATAGCTGTACGAATTTCTTCTAACTGCTTATCTGTAATCAGTTTAGAATTGCCATTCAAAGTAGGCTCTATTCCTAATTCATCTAGATAATTGTAGAGACGAATTTTTCCTACACGTAGGGACTGGCGGGCAGAATTTAGGGAATGATCCATTGTATTAGACTCCATGTCTTGTTGTCTTGAGGAGACAGAACATCCTGTTCTGAGTACTGTCTTGGCTGCAAGACAGGCACCAATGAAATCTTTTGTAATCCTTATGCTTGTCTATTCTTTCTTGGAAACACCTTAGAATTCATGCAGACTAGGCCACACTATTTTTGTCTGGCGCAACAAAGCAGGACAAAATATTGCTTATCTAAAACTAGAATTCTTTTACGAAAGAAGCTGGAATCTGCAGGAGTAGAGGAAAGCTAGAATCGGAAGAAGGAGCAGCAGAGCAACAAGAACAGTAACTTTGGCGAGTGAAGTTCTTGAAACTCTGCAAATCCATTGTCTTGAGGGACAGTGGAAAGCATGAAATATCTGCACCAAGATCTCAAGTTTTCAGTGAAATTATCCTCAATTTTTACTGAAAAATAATAGGTAAACCAGATTTCATGCGGCTTCTTCTTCTTCATACCCATTGAAGAAGAGGCAGGATGCCACACCAAATACAGAACCATGTACAGAAACCCACCAAGCCTTTCCGCAAAGCCCAAGTCTGGGCAAGAAGATCTGTCCATTTAAAGACATACCTCCAGGAACTACCTCGTAGACTACGACTAGATATCGAAGCTCTAGTTAAAATTTTCCTCACAAGACGCTCTTTACTGCTCAAACTCACAGATAATTACCTAGTGAAGCTCTGGGAATGTAGTAGAGCTACTGTACAAAGACGTCTGGAGCACTTGGAGCAGCAAGGGCTATTGAAGAGGATGACATATCCTCCTAAGAAACAGGCTGACGGTACTTGGAAACAAGAAAGAAGACTTGTGCTAATTCTGCCTAAAAAGACTAACCCTTCATTAGTGTCTCATTTTGAATCACAAACTAACTTACAGCAGGATGCTGTAGCTGATAATTCAACTGTTCCAGTCAAGATATTACCAAGTATGAAGTTTGTGGATTACTTGGCGCTTCAAACGAAAGTCTCAAAAGGAGCTTTTGCTTATTGGATGAGAAATTGGGGAGCTAGACCAGCATCAATGGGGTATCTACTGGATAATATTCACAAGATGATAGAGAGAAGACCGGATATCTTGGAGAGTATTCTTTTCGATGGAGAAGCAGCAAAACTCAAAGATTCCCAGCTTGTAGGATATGTAGTCAGTGAAATTAAAACGAGGACGTCAGTATAGAGACAGGTAATGATCAAAGCATAGGAATTTTATATAGCTAGGTGCAAAGATGATTCAACGAGAAAAATTAATTTGTTAAACCACTAACGTCTTGAAGAGCAGTAGCAAATATAGCAATACCTGTATGTATTAATGAAATAACAGTCAAAATGTACTGGGCAGTAATATTTTTAACGAAAAAACCGAAACAAGATATTGTAAACCACGGTATTATTACGACTAAAATAATCTCATTAATTAAAGATTCATCTTTCACTGTATGTACTAGTAACATTTTATTCATAACCATTAGAATTTGGCATAACCAAATTTTTGATCTAATTTTTAAAAAATATTCTTTCCACGAATTAATCGTTTCGAAATTACTGGGAGAAACGAAAGCGCACAATGCATAAAAAAAACAAGCAAAAGACACATCACAAAGAAAGTAATTAAAATTATAATCTTGGTTACCTATTGCATTTGTAAAGCCCCAGAAGTGTACTATTCCAGCTGCAAAAGTATAAACAAAAAAGAGTTGATAAAGAATACTTGTCTTTTCATTTCTAGAAAAAACATAAGGTACTGCATTTAGTAGTTTTGAGTATCCAATTCCAAAAAGAATTGAGACAAATGACAACATTAAATCGAATTCACCCATAATGACCTCAAATACTGGCCTGTTGATTACTTTATTTGAAACAAAAATTTGCTGTTCATCTTTTAGATAACAAGGATATTCTCAATAACTATTTGAAGTATGTATAGTAAGGTCTAACAGAAAGATGAATTTGAAAATTGGATAAAGGACTAGAAATAGGTCCAGTGTCTTGGAGAATGTACTATGAGATGCAGAAGGCCAGAAGCTGTAAGGACAAGCTCTAGTAGGATTTATAGTAAGTGAAGTTAAGGCAGAGACGGTTTAAGAGATATCAATTACCAGCTAATAGCTATACATATTATCGCATTGGCACAATTCACAGGGTTTTCAGAAAAATAAGTTTTGCTAATTGTTAATTAAATTATTTCTCTGAAGTATCAATTGAAGCAATGTAATTCTAACTTTAGAATATTTAAAATTTATCTAAATAGGACGAGATAAAATTTTTATGGAAATACCAAAGATTTACCGAAATTCAATTATATCCTCAATTCAAAATATATATATATTCCTTTCTACTCTTGGGATATATTTTGTCTATATTCCTTGGAATTTAGAGCGACTAAAACTTGTGGAAACGGACTTGGGACTATGGCTTTTCTTATTTGGCGTTTTTAATCTTATAAGTAACCAAATAACAGGTAGAATAATTGCCCCAAAAATCGGTTCAAAAAATATTATTATAATTGGAACAATTATTATTGCTATATGCCCTTTTTTACTTGTTTCAGTTAATTCGTATTCTATGTTTATGTTTATAGCACTTCCTTTCGGAATAGCTGTTGGCTTTATATTTCCAACTAATCAAAGTTTAATTTCGTATATAGAAAGTAAAACAAACAAAATTTATACGCCGTTATTTCAGGCGTTTATGGCTGCAGGTACTTTATCTGGTGCACTAATAGCAGCTTATGTCATAAAAAAAGATATTGATCCTCAAATTACGTTCGCAGTAATGGGTGTTATAATTTTAATTTCTGCAGTTGCAGTTTACTTTCTAGGACTACCCAAGGTTGAAGAAAGTAAAGAAACTGTAGACAGATTCAAAATGCCCGAGAAAAAAATATTAATATTTGGCATACTACTTATGATGAATTTTGCCACTGTTGGGATTATTGTTGACTGGTCTTCTTTGTGGTTAACAAAAGATTTAATGGCTCCGCTTTTTCTAGGTGGTCTCGTTATTGTTTTCTTTAATTCGGGTGAAATAATCGCAAGATTACTAGCTAGTTTTCTTATTAGCCGACTTGGTGAAAAATTTGTGGGAGGGTATTTACCAATTGTTGGTGCACTAATTTTATTTGTAAGCATATTGACTGCAAATCTATATATAATAGTGCCTGCGTTAGTTTTATTTGGGCTATTTACAGCTAACTTTATGTCTATTGTAATACGGCAAGCAATTAAAGTAACCAAGGAACCAATTTCTTTAGCAGTATCGAATTTAACAACGCTTGGTTTTTCTGGATTTATATTTGGTCCTGCTTTAGTTGGTTATACAGCTGAAAATATCGGTCTCACTTTTAATATGTACGTACTCTGTGTTATTTGGGCATTAAGTGCGTTTTTTTTAATAAGAATAATGATTAAATTTCATTAATTAAGAAAATTACATATTTTAGAAGGTAAAAATATAGCGTATAAGACTGTATTTATTCAGGAAAGTGAATCTTTTAATTCTTTATACAATGGAAAATCATTATCCTTTAACTTAGAAACTTTTTTCTTGAATTCCTCAAAATTAATTTCTTCCTTTGGGACACCGAAGATTACGAAGGCTAAGTTGCCTTTATTGAATTTCTGATAATGAGTAAGATTTGGAAAATCATCAGATGGCATTTTTAAAATTCTCTAAGATAATTATTTTATATGATCAGACAGAATCTATTGGATGTTAGAAACCACATGCTTTCTCGTCTGTCTGAATACTTCAGCCATTGAAAATCAGGTATTTGGAGTCTGTATTTCCTCTGATGTATGCTCTTGTAATCTAGAAAAATCAAATTGAAAGACAAGGGTACAGATACACCAAGACCCTTGCGCCCCTCCTCCTGCTTCTTCCTAGACAATAAACTGTAGAATCTAGTAGTTCTTTTAAGTAGTTTTGTCCTATTTGACATCCCTTAGCTAAATAAACAGTTTACTTTGCACAGAAATTTTAAAATATATCTAAAAGATATGCCCTTAAGGGAATTAAATATTATTAAAATAAATAAAACTGTCAAATTTAAGAAATCATAAAATACTGATATTAAATAATAAATTAAATTTAAGGTACACTTGGATATGATTTTATTAAATAAGCAATTAAATATAGATTAATTATAAGATAATTAGTTGCTTTTTATTGAAAAATGTTTCATTTATAGAGGGTAAACACTACTGAATAAGGAGTGAATATGGATCTGACAAAAAGACGAATGCCCGTAACTTTTAGTCTGCCTCAGTCTTTGTTAATAAGATTAGATACAGTTTCTGAAGTTTCTGAGGGTTCCATCTGTAGAAGTAGATGGGTAGAAGAAGTACTGAAAGCAAGGCTGGATAACAGTCTGCAGAAGCAACTCCGGAGCAATTGAGCTCCAGAAATAAAAAAACCCCAGCATCCCTGAACATTTGACGGTGTAGAAGGGAATACCGGGGCCCTCTTTTACGACAACTGTCTTTGAAAACAGTAGTCTGTAGATGTGGTTTAGGACATCAGTGTATATACAATACACTACTGGTGCCCTTATCTCAATTGGTCTTTGTTTACTTTAAATAAATAAGAAATAACCAAGATCAACACTTGCCGCATCCCTCCAGCCTACTGATTCTCTACTGACGGTTGTCCTTTTCTATTAGTAATGGAGAAGTATGATCAACCCAAAATTAACTGTCTTCGAGAGCGTCAGAAACATAAATCCTGAAAGAAATATTGGTCTAGAGGATTTTGTACGAAGCCTAGAATCCAATGAATTAAAGGAAATGATACAGCCTCTAAGGCTCCATATTGAACAGGAGGGTCCTGATTCAAAGCTCTATGCGCTAAAAAAGAAGAGTCTGCCTGGAGTTACTCTAGCTGGAACTTTTGGCAATGGGCGAAAAGATGAAGATCTGATTAATTATTCCGGAATAATTCATCTGGATCTAGATAAACTACCGCTGGAAAAGATCTCCAAATACAAAGAAATTCTTAAACAAGATCCATTTGTTCTTTTATGTTTTATTTCGCCGTCAGGTAGAGGGCTAAAAATTGGTGGACTGCACGGACAAGGGTCTAAGAAGCATCAAGATGCTTATTTCACTTTCAAAACACACATACAGCAGCTCCTAGAATGTGAGGATATCTTTGATGATACTGTCCGTAATCTAGCAAGAATTTGTTTCTACTCTTATGATCCTGATGTTTACTTCAACCAGAATTGTCAAAGAATTCATCCAGTTGAACAAATACAGCAATTTACAGATAAAAAAATAAACTATAACAATAATTTAAATCCTAATAATGTTCTCCAGTTACCTGGAGCAAATCAAAGACTGCAGCAAGCAGTTTATAAGATCAAAACTGCTAAAATGGGTGAGAAGCATAACACTCGTTTAGCACACTCTCGCTTAATAGGAGGATATGTAGCAGCAGGGGCTCTTGATGAAGGACAGGCTCTCGAGGATTTAGAAAAAGCCGCTTGCCTCAATACAGACAATGAATCCAGTGCTCTTAAAGATATCAAGGACGGTTTTGTACATGGTAAGCAGTCTCCTATTCATCCGTATCCACCTGATACTGCATTTGGGGCAGATCTCGATATATCTGCAGTACTTGGGGATGCCCTGCCAACTCTACCAAGAGGAATTCTAGATACTCATCTGGAAGAATACTTAGAATTAATTGCTGAAGATCTTGAATTAAATTATGAAGCAGCTTTCTGTGAATTACTGATCAATACCAGTATAGCTATTGGGGGCAATAAGCAGCTAGAGGTAGCGCATGAATACAAGGCAAAAGCCCTGCTGTGGCTTGCTGTAATTGGTAAATCAGGAACAGGAAAAACTCCTTTAAATAGGAAGTGTGGTGGTGCTTTATTGGAACAACAACAAAAAGACTGGGCTAATCAGTACAGGGATGACCTTGAATTCTCACAAAGAGAGGAAAACCAAGGATTCCCAAGACCTGTACGAAGACGATGGACAGCTAATTCTCTAACACTGGAAATGTTATGTTCTCTACACGAAGAGAATCCTGCAGGAATTGGAATTACTAGTGATGAAATTATGGGTGTACTGGACGGTTTAAATCAGTACAAAGGGAAAGGGAATGATAGACAGAAGCTACTAAGCTTATGGAACGGTAATTCTTTTGAAAATCCTACGACAACATCTGATCGCTATATCCCAAGTGTATTTGTACCAATTGCTGGAGGTATACAAGAAGCAATTGTCAGAAAAATAATCAATGATGTCAATACAGCAGATGGTTTAGCGGCAAGATTTCTCTTCAATTACTTGGTAATTAGTAAAGAACCGCTTTCTCTTGACAGAAAAGATGAAGTGCAAGCATTGCTCTCAAAATCCTCGGGTAATCCTGTGCTAAAGCAGATCTTTGGTAAGCTTGTGGCTATTAGAGATATACCTCGTCAAGTCCAAATGAATTTGGATGCCAAAAAGCTTCTTCAAAACTTGGAACGCCAGTTAAACACAGAAGGAAGAAGAGGAAGTGACGATAGATTCGCTGCCTATACCAAGCTAAGGCAATATATATATCGGGTAGCTCTTACTCTTCATTATCTTATTGAAGATAAGCCGGATGAAAAGCCACTCAGTATGAAAACAGCAAAGCACACTGTTGCTGTAATGGAGTACTTTACAGGTACTATGAAGCGTGCTTATGGAACTGTTGAGCTAACTGATAAAGAGCGCAAGGCAAGGGCTATTCTGGATAAAGTGCAGCAATTGGGAAGTGGATCACTTATTAGAGATATCAAGCAGTTACTTAAAAAGTCGATTAGATCAGATGAGTTTGAAGTTATCTGCAATATATTGGAGGAGGCTGGTGAACTATTGAGAACCCCAAAAGGTAAAACATTTACATTATCATTATCTAAAACTGGTTCTCAGATTCTCAGTTAACTCCTATGCCTGTTAAATTCTAGCCTTGCAGTGAGAATTGGCTGGTTCTCACTGGTTCTCAGTATTCTCAGTTGGTGAATGATAATTCACATTCTGCATACAAGTGAGACCACTGAGAACTACTGAGAACTGGCCCTTCCCCACTTTAATCCCAGATATTTACTGGTCTGGTTGGCAAGTGAGAATCTGAGAACCGTTTTTCAGGTATCATCAGCTTTAATGTATACTTTTCTCAATAGTATACATTGGAGCTGCTAATTGGATCTCATTAAATCAGCTTATTGTTCTACGGACGGAATAATGCTTACGAGAGTCTTATTCTGCTCAGAACCAGAAATCCTGTATTGTTGGAAAAAAGAAAGTTTTGCGAACATTTTTGAATACTCGCCCCTAACGTCTCTCTGGAAAGTTTTTTGATGATTTCTTAATCCAGCACTGTCTCTGTAGCGCTCTACAACAACATATATCACGTGATTTTCAAATTCATAACTCTTGGTAATGGTCAGGCTTTCCAAACCATTCTCTTCTCTACCTAGAGGGTGAGTATCCTTTATCCAATTCGACCATTCAATAAGCCCTTGCTCTACTCTTTCAACTTCTGCTGTTGGAACTTTCAAAACTGTACCCCAACCTGTGTCGGGTATTGGTTCGGCAGCAAAAGTAACTGAAAAAATTGCTAACGAAAATGCTAGTATGATCAGAGGTCTGCTCATTTCCATCATCTCGCCTCCTTAAGAAAGTTTTGGTTGGTCTCAATACACAAATTGGCATTGATAAACACTTACCTATTAGTCAGTTAAAATTTTTTTCAACATATTTCTTTGCAATAGAAACAAAACCAAAGACTGGAACAACTGATTATTATTCCGATGCCAGTTAGTGGGAATCGGTCGGTGGGTAGTTATAGAGGAAGATGGGATCTAGTTGAATAGATCCCAAATAGAGTGAACAACTTCTCGTGCTCTACATTAAGTGCTTAGGCCCAGTGCCACATTTCGCAGGTGGCATTTCCTTCAGCGTCC